>OCTW011609805.1_pt1 | contig 121061 bp, 112 predicted proteins | sample 1539671 | NCBI WGS metagenome assembly OCTW01 (sample SAMN02144230, study PRJEB22623) | gut metagenome | biome: sheep rumen | host: Ovis aries | place: New Zealand | reverse complement strand
AAAGAATCCAAGTTTAAGTGCCTCTTCTAGTTCATGTGCTGCTCTCTCCTTCTCTATCTCTGCCCTAATCTTCTCTGCCTCTATCTCAGACTCAAGCTTAGTCTTTTCCGCCTCGACGAGCATCTTCTCAGCATTAGCCTTATCCTTCTCTCGTTCTGCCTCAGCTATCCTATCTTCTGCCTCTCTTATCTCTTTCATTTTTTCGTCATTTTTTCGACTAAGTTCTATATTTTTAAGAGTCACATCTCTAAGTTGTTCCTGATCTTTCTTGAGTGCTTTATTTTCTTTTTCTAAGGAATCCTTTTCCTCAGACAGCTCTTCTATCCTATTTTCAAGCTTCTGGTGATCTTCCAAGAGAACATATTTAGAGGTGTCTATTGCCTTTTCGGGATTGTCTTTATATTCAAGTAATTGAGCTTGAACCTCTTGCAGTTTTTTGACGTATATATCTTTTTCTTCTCTTTGTCTGTCTCTATCTTTTTTGGTTTCTTCCAGCTCAAATTCTAGTTGTTCTATTTTATGAGAGTCTTCTAAAAGAACTGCTTTATCTTTGCGATTTTTTAGGATGTAGTCCTGTATAACTTTATCTATGTACTTAATTGTCTGCTTGGTCTTTGGGTTTTGTAGAGTTGCTATATGGTCTTTAAAGTTGTCATCCTCTTCTAACTTCTTAACCTTTCTCCTAATACTTTCATAAGTCTGTCCAATATTTTTAGCAAAGTCACTCATCGACATCATTGTGTCGGATAAAGATGGCGTAATCATATTATCAGGAATCTGTTCTATTATCTCTTCTTCTGGATTCATCTCTAACTCCTATGTGTACAACAGTTGTGTCTATACTTACAACTATTTGTTACAGAAAGTTGCATACCTAAATATAGCATAAAGTCCGCTTAAATAAAAGACTTTTCTTAATTTTATATCTACAACGGGTTGTACAACATTATTGTATGGAGACTCACAATAGGTATGTCAAGTTGTGAGTCTATAATGATTTATTTTAAAGGGTTTTATTGAAAACAAACTCACAAAGTATTGTGGATACACTCCCTACATATTTGTGACTCACACATAGATTTGTAACTTGTGTTGTGAGTGCCTTTTTAAAAATTAAAGGAGAACACACATAGAGTCACAATAGTTGTGAGTATACCTACAACTATGAGCGACTGGTTGTGTGTGTCAAGAATGTACTAATGCAGTAGGTTTTCGATTAAGAATAACACAAAGAGTTGTACAACGGATTTGTGGGTGTACTTACAACGGGGCTAAACTGTTGCGAGTATAAAACATACAATTATAGGGGATTATAGTATTATTATAGACACAAATTATTGTGACAACACCCACAACTTTAATACATAATAACTCACACACAACTCTAATTGTTTGTGAGTGTCTGTTTTGTAAAATAGTTTTAGACTTATTCTTTAAATATCGAGTAAAATAGCGGTTTTAAGAGTAGGGTAGAGTAGTGGTTGTAGACTCACAACGATGTGTGACTCTAAACTTATACTCAACTTGAGTACAAGTTAAAACCCGGCTGCACAGAACTTACAGTCGGGTTTGTTGGTATTCCAAAGTATTTATTTCTCTTAGCTTACTTATCCGGCCCTCAGAACCCCGAATAGTATCCCTTCGCATATTACGGCAATCAAAAGACAGAAGAGTAGTATGAACGTCTCAACCCAAGTTCCAGTCACAACCTTTCCGAAAGAAAACTTTTCCTTATAAGGATAGAGTAGTGGTACTCCTTTGGGATTAAACATATCGAGGAGTATGTGACTTGCGTATCCGATGCTCAGTCCCATTCCCGCCCATATACCATAATCGTATCTGAGTTTTTTCGTTATATAAAGAACAGCTGCGGAAAAGAGTAGGAGAGCGAGAGGGCTATGAGTAAAACCTCTGTGGGTTAAGAAGATTCTACAGAAGAAGGATATGATTGGGTTCTTTCTGCTTATCTTACTTCCTTTCATATCTATATCAGGTATTAAGGCTCCTAAACCAGCGGAGGCTAGGAGAGTGGCTTGCTGTACTATCATCTGATCCGAACTCAGCATCCCTGTCTTGTATAAGACGACGGAAGAGAAGGAGACGAGAGCAAGACCACCAGCGATATGTGTTTTTCCTACCATATTTTTACTCCTTTGTGAAAACCGTGTGAATTATTATAACAATATATATTATAATATAAAAATAATATAATCGCAAATACAAACAAAACCTAATAAATAGCGACTTATTTAAGTTTTGAAATTTATTTACAAATATGTCATATCATAATAATCTTTTTATTGACCTAAATATTTTTAGTGATATAATATCCTTATATTTATGTAAAAATGGTGGCTTTTATACATTTATATTACACAAAATAATAAAAAATTACTCTTAAACTTATTAAACGGAGGGTGAAAGAGTGAAAAATAAAAATATAAGTAAAGGAGAGATACGCTTATGAAGAACTTATTGTTCCGGGCAAGAAAAGGCATTTCCATAGCATTAGCAACTACTATGGTTGTATCGCTTTTCCCTGCCACTTCTGTTTTCGCTGAAGAATTGCCGGATGAACCGACTACTGAAGCTATTGAGACAGAAGAAGAGAGTAGTACAGAAGATACTACTGAGGTTACAACCGAAGTTACAGAAGTGGATTCTGAAGAAACTACTGAAGAAACTACCGAAGTAACTACGGAGGCAACTGTTCCTGAAGTTTCTACAGAAACACCGGCTGAATCTGAGCTAGAAGATGTTGGTATAGAAACAGAAGAGACAACTGAAGAAGAAAAAGAGGATTCTGAAGATGTACAGCCTTCTGATACGGTTCCTACATTTGATAGAATCTACAATGGTGTCGATGTTAATTTTGATGCCTCTTCTTGTGAGCTTCTCATTGCTACTTCTGATCCATCGGTTTTTACAGCTGATACAGAGGTGGTAAGTGAGTACAATGGTATTTATCTTACAAGATACCCAGATGCCTCTCAGACTAAGTCTGCTTATTCTTACTACTATGATAAGGTAGACCTTATAGAAGTTAATGCCTCTATTAAGGCTAACGAGAAAGAAGGGGAAGAAAATACTACTTCTGAGGCAGATAGTAATGAAGATAAAGATGCTGGAGAGGAGTCAGATGACGCTGATCCTGAGCCTGAGTCCGAGCAAGTATTAGATACAGACATACCTAACAACGGACATGGCGAGGCTGATATGTCCAACATTAACAACGGAGACGATGCTTTTTCTAACGTCAATGGAGTTGCTGTTGCTAACTACTCGGGATACATTGCTCTTATCGACTCTGGTGCAACAACCGAGGGTATAGTTAAGAAGTCTGTTAGCGTTATAGGTGATGAGACGGGAGATGATAACGGTCACGGAACTAAGATGGTCGGATTCATCGAAGATGTTAATAAAGATGCTAAAGTAATATCTATTAAGGCTCTTGATTCTAGTGCAAGAGGTAACGTATCTGATGTATACGCAGCTATTCAGTATGCAATCGCTGCTAAGGTATCGGTCATTAACCTTTCTATGAGTTCTGTTGCTACATCTGAATCCGAACTCCTTGAGGAAGCTATTACTACAGCTACTAATAGTGGAATCATAGTAGTTTGCTCAGCTGGTAACAACGGAAAGAATGTTAAGTATTATATGCCAGCAAATATTGCTAAGGCTTATACAATCGGTGCTTGTGACAAAGATGGAAACAAGATTAATGTTTCTAATTTTGGAGAGTTAATTGATTATTATGTAGTAGCAAATTCTACTTCTGAGGCTGCTGCTAAATTTTCTGGTCTTGCTGCTAAAGGACTTAAGAATATCGAAGATAACGATATCGTCTTTAAGAGAGAAGATGTAGAGAAGGATATAGAAGATGATGTCGAAGAAGAAGAGGAAGAAGACGATGGCTCTAAATGGGTTAAGGTTGAGTTCCTTGAGGGTGATGACTGGTCTAGGGTTCCGGCAACTGGAGACTGGCCAGAGGTTTATATTGAAAGAAATACAGACGAGAATAGATCTACTTGGGATGTCTCATTTGATGGTGTGAATACTTCATCTGTTGCTTACTGTATTGATCCACATAGAACAGCCCCTAAAATATCTCAGTCAACTACTTTCGGACAAGTAGTTATGAGTGAATCTATTTCTCGTATCTTCACTTGGATGTATACAAGGATTCCATCTGATAGAGAAAATCCTAATAGGGACTATTCTTTAAGTGAGACTTTGTGGGCTCTTAGATATGCTTATCATAGCTGGGGAAGTGCTTATGGAGTAGAGTCGGATTGGGCTACTGTAAAAGCTAATTCTCATACACCAGTATTATATACAGATTCACAGCTTTCGACTTGGACTAATACAGCTTGGGATCAAGGTGGCCCTACACAGGGCGATGCTGTATTAGTAAACTATTCTACTAAGTCTGCTGTTGCTGGAACTAGTGATAACTGGAGATCTGGTAATCCTAATTACTATGCAACAAAATTAAAGCAGAAATCACCGGGATATATTTATTTTATGACTCCGGGCGGTCAGAGCTATACTAGTATGAGTGTTTCAAATGCTCAGTCGAACTGGACTTATGATAAGACTACTGGAAAGTATATATCTTATCCTCTGACAGTATTCTGTGATGATAAGGATAACTTCTTCTATCTTACAGTACCAGCAAATACAACATATTATGTTACAACTGCTGCTGGAGTAGATCATACTTATACAGCAGGCCAGACTTGTGTACTTTGTTCAGGTGATAGACTTTGGATCGAATCTCTTCCTTCAAAGTCTGGTACTCACGCTACGCAGGGAAGACTTTATACATATTGGGCTTATGGTATTACAGCTGGTACAGATCAGAGACTTTGCTACCTTTATGGCTGGAAGTCAAATAATGTATCATTAGCTTGGGAGACACCAGACGCTCCACATTACTATGTTGACCTTGTTAAAGAGTCTAATAATAAATTATGTACAGATGGTAATGTAAATTATTCTTTAGAAGGTGCAACTTACGGATTATATACTAATAGTTCTTGTACGAATAAGATTGGGACATTTACTGTAAAAGCTGATGGTACTTCAAATACTATTGAAGTAACTGATTATATGTCTTATACAGCGGGTTCTGGTTTTAGTAATACAACTTTCTATGCAAAGGAACTAACGTCGGGTAAGAATTATACTGTTAATAACAGAGTCCTTTCGGCAACCGTCTCTTCGACTAATGGCTCTACGGGACATTTTAGTGCGAAGGGTAAAGACTCGGCAGGTAATTGGCTTGGTAATACACCACTTTTAGATCCGTTAAGAATAGAAATAAGAAAAACTGATGAGAGTGGAAATGATGTTCCTTTAGGGAATACTACTCTCGCTGGAGCTCAGTTTACAGTTAAGTTCTATCCTCAAAATATAAATGGTACCTTAAATCCAGCTGTTGCTCCTGCTAGGACTTGGGTATTTGAGACTAAGAAAGATAATAATAATAAATACTCTATAAACTTAAGGTATGCAGATCAATATAAGGTTTCTGGAGATGATTTTTATTACGACCAGAATGGTGATATAATGTATCCTCTTGGATTTATAACAATTCAGGAGACAAAAGCTCCTAATGGTTATAAAACAACGGGTTCTTTTGTTGCTACAACAACGTCGGGTACAAAATCGGCTGATGCAAATGGGGTTATGACTCTTATAGCTGGAACTTCTGGTACCGCTTATCAAGACCATACTCTTATAAATTCTAGCGACGACTTCTTAAAAGAAGACCAGCCTATAAGAGCAGATATTGAGTTGTATAAGGTTGATGAAAATGACGAACCTATGGCTGGAGTAGAATTTGAAGTTACCGCTAAATCAACGGGACAGAAAGTAACTCTTGTAACTGATGATAATGGTTATGTATCAACATCAAAAGACTATGTGTCACACTTAGTTAATACAAATGCGGGTACTTCAATGTGTGGTACTTGGTTTGGTGATATAGCAAAGGTATCTGATTCCTACGGAGCTTTATTCTGGGATGATTACGAAATTCGCGAAGTGCGTTCAGATGCTAATGAAGGTAAACAGCTCGAACTTATAAGAACTGTTACTAAGGCAGAGATAGAAGCTAATGATGGTGGTGTGATTAATGTATTGGATAAGGGTGCCTCTGATCCAGAAGGTAAAAACTGGAATATGCCTAAGCCTGTTGTTCACACTACAGCAATAGCTAAAGAAACATCCGCTATAGATGGAACTGATAATCAGATGTTTACTCAGGAAGATATAAGTGACGAAACAGATCCTTCTATCATTCTTGCGGCAGCAAAAGACCAGACAATCGTAGATGAGGTTACATATCTCAATCTGAGAGCTGGAACTGATTATACGCTTTTAACTGAACTTATGATTGTAGACAAGGACGGTAATGTATCTCCTTATTTGGCCGACCAGTCATTTACTGATGCGGAAGGCAACAATATAGTTGAGGGCGAAGCTTACAGAAAACTTCACACGTTTTCAACTAATGCCGACTATACTAAGTCTATCTACGAGAAGGTTGGTATTGAGACGGTAGAGCTCGAACATATTAATCCTCTTGGATATGAAGGATGTCATTTTGTAGTATATGAGACTTGCTATCTCGGAACATATACTGATATAACTACATTACCTTCAGATGATAATGCAGACCAGTATCCTGAGTATAATGACGATGATGATATGAAAGTCTTCCCAGTTATTCATAGAGATCCAACTGATGACTTCCAGACAGTTACTATGCCGGATATACACACAACCCTTAAAGACAAGGTTTCTGAAGACAAGGTTTCTATGCCAAAGGATGATAAAGTTCTCGTAGATTCGGTTTATTATACAGGCTTAAAAATAGGAGAGGAGTATACTATCGAGGGTACTCTGATGGTTAAACCATCTTCTGAGTGGAAAGTTGTAAGGTATAAGCCGGGAGATCCGAAGGCAGATAAGGATGGCTATGTGTATGAAACTATTCACGATGGTAAAGATACTACTCCAAAAGAGTATCTTGATGAAAGTGGTAATCCGATAAAAGCAACAAAGACCTTTATTGCTGAATCAAGAAACGGATATGTTGATTTAGAGTTTAAGGTAGATGCAGCAATGATGGCTGGTGAGTCTATTATAGCCAAGGAAGTGCTTAAATATAACGATAGAATCTACTCTATTCATTCAGATTTAGAGGATAGAGACGAGTATCATTATATTCCTGATATAAGAACAACAACTCGTAATACAGAGTCTAAAGTGGTTACTGATTCGGGTAAGGAAGTTATTGCATCTGAAAATGGTTCTATAACAGATACTATCCATTATCACAATCTGATTGCCAATAGAACTTATGTCGTAAAGGGTGTTCTGATGGATAAGGCTACTGGTGAGCCTATGAAGGATGCCAAGGGTAATGTAATTACTGGAACTACTACTTTTAAAACAAAGGAAGTAGGAGAAATAAAGATTGAAACTACACCAGATGCGGTTGATTATGAACTTGCTGATGGAACTAAGCTTGATATGTCTTCCGATCACGCAGATTATATGTGCGACGGTAACGTAGACGTAGTGTTTAGTGGCTATGACCTTACAACTCTTGCTGGAAAGGTTGGAGTTGTATTCGAGGAAGTATATCTTGTTAAAGACGGTAAAGAGGTTCTTGTTTCAGAGCATAAAAAGATTGACGATGTAGATGAATTTACTTACTTCGTTAAGATAGGTACTAAGGCAACTGATAAGACTACGGGTATTCCGGTTGTTCCTCGCAATAAGACAACTGTTGTCAAAGATGAAATTAGTTTTTCTAATGTCATTGTTGGAAAAACTTATGAATTTACAGCCACGTTCCACGTTAAGAATGACAAGAGTGGAAAATATAAGGATGGGGATACACTCCTTGGTTCAGACGGAAAGCCTGTAACAGCTAAGGTTAAGTATACTCCTACTACTAAAGAAGGTTCAGCGAGTATTGAGATCCCGTTGGATACAACTGTCCTTGAAAGTATGCAATTAGTAGTGTTCGAGTCAATGACTAACGAACTTGGAATTGAAATTGCAGCACATAATGACCTTGAAGATGAAGGGCAGAAAGTCTATATTCCGGGCGGAAAAACGAAGGCAACAGACAGAGATGGAAAGAAGACTGTCAAGGCTAACACTACAGTCACAGTATATGACAAGCTCAGTTATACAAATTTAAAGCCGGGTAAAGAGTACTCCGCGACAGGAGTTTTAATGTTAAAAGAGACAGGAGAGGCTCTTACAGATTCTAACGGTAATAAGATAACTAATACAGTTAAGTTTACGCCTACTGAGCCTGATGGAACAGTTACTATTCCATTTGAGCTTGATAGTAGTGTAACTGCCAAACTAGGTGGTAAGACTATAGTAGTATTTGAGGATGTTTACTACGAGGATGTTGAACTTTTCGTTGAGCATAACCTTAACGATGAAGATCAATCTTTGACCGTAACTCCTCCTACATCTCCTCCAAAGACTGGAGCTGTAATCTTCTTTATCTTGCTTGGAATTATGCTCGCGAGTGGTGCGGGAATGATGATATTCAAGAAAAAGGAACTGAAAGAAGTTTCAGATGAGGAATAATTAAATAGTTTTTATCGGCTCTTATTCTTCGGGATGGGAGCCGATTTTTTATTGACGAGGTATGAGAGTGTGATAGAATAGATATGGGCTTACCAAAGCGGTAGGCGGTTAGTCCAATAATCGGAGTACTGTGAACTCTGTTTACATAGAAATCTCTTCGGGGAAATCTTCGGTAGGAGGACAGCGTGTTATGAGTGTGCTAGATTTTATTGAAGTCGTCGGATATAGCGTTGCTATTTTTTCGGCTGGCGTTCAGGTTGGCAAATATATTTCAGAACATAAAAATAACCGCCCTACATCCCAAAAGTAAGCGGTTATTTTTATAACTATTTACTAACGGACTAACCGTCTATCGGTAAGCCTACAGGAGACCAGTAGTTACCGCTATTGGTCTCTTGCTATAACTAATAATATCATTTTATGACTAATTGTCAAGTGTTCCTATTTGGGTTTTATAAGATAAACGATATAAAACGATTTTTACTTTTGGGTTCCTAAGCTAGATAATAGTAATTGAGGAATATGTTGGTATACCAATATATTAGGATATTTGTGAAAAGCATAAATATTTACCACGAATTTGCAAATATAACAAAGTTATATTATAATATAAATTAGATATAGATGATTATATTGATTAATTTAGGGATGAAAGGAAGTGTTTTAATGAAAAAAGGTTTATATATAAATAAAACTGCGTTTATATCTGTTTTTTTATCTTTATTATTGGTTGTCGCTTGTTTTCTGCTTAATCTTAATAGCGATGCTTTAATATTAAAAAAAGCGGGGTTTTGTAATGAGTGCGGTTACGATTTAACTTATGAGACTGCTCGGTTGCTAAAAGAAAAAGAAAATGTTTATTTAGTTAATAAGTGGCAGATAGAAGCTCGTCAGAAAGCGGGCAAGATTGAGGTGGATTATGACAGCGAGATTTCTAATGGACATTTAGATCCTGCTACTCATAAGATTTGTAGTGGCCCTCAGACTGGTTCAACCTCTAATACTTCGTGTAAAGGATATTTAGGGTACTATGACACCACTCCTTTCCCAGTCATTACCCTCACTAGTTCTAAAATCACTTATACTGGCGGAAATGTAGAACCATCGTTTAAGGTTACTTTTAATGGAAAAGAGATAGCTAAGAGTAATTATGACTATTACTATTCCTATACCTTCTCTGATTCGGCTCCTCGTGCTTATAGTTACTGTTCTCAGATGTCTAAAAGCATTAAGGAACCGGGAACATATTATTTGTATGTAATGTTTAATCCAAACAATACTTGTGGCCCAGATGGAACTACTTTCTTAGGCCGTATCGAGGCCCAGTTCGAGATAGTTAATGGCTCGGTAGATCCAGACAGCGGATCTGGCGGGGGTAACGATGGTGGAAAGAGTAGTGGCGGAAATAATGGAAATGGTGGAAGTAGTAACTCTACTGGCGGTGGAAGTAATAATTCTTCGAATGTTCCTTCTTCTACATCAAAGAGTGGAGAATGGAAAGGTAATTCTACTGGATGGTGGTATCAGTATTCCGATGGTTCTTATGCAAGTAATAAATGGGAAAAGATAAGTGGCAAATGGTACTACTTTGGTTCTAGTGGATATATGACTACTGGTTGGAAACAGATAGGCAATAAATGGTACTATTTTGATTCAAACGGAAGTATGAAGACCGGTTGGGTAAAGTCTGGTAGTAATTGGTACTATTTATGTTCAGACGGAACTATGGATTATTCTGAGTATAGGGACGGTTATTGGTTAAATGCAGATGGTTCATGGAATACCTCTTACTCTGGTGGACATTGGGATAAGAATAGTAACGGATGGTGGTATGAGGATAATGGATGGTATCCAAAGAATGAGTGGCTTTGGGTTAATGGAAAGAACTATCACTTTAATGGTTCCGGTTACTGTACTAATCCATAACTTGACTTATACTCAATCTGGGTAGAATACGATAGAGATTATGAAGAGTCTTAACCAGTTATGGTTGAGGCTCTTTTTTAGCTTAAATAATAAATTTATATTATATTATAGTTTCTATGTATCCTTGTAACTATGATATTTTCTTCTTCTTTCTCTTGTTTTCTCGTTATATGTACTATCCATAAAAAAGATTGCCTCAAGGAGAGGTTAAAGAAAGGAGAAAGATATGGAAAATATTAAGAAAAATTATATTATCGGAATAGGAAATAGCGCAGCAGATAGAGGCGTTATTATCCAAAGAGCCTATGGAACTTGGGAAGAGGTAGAAAACTTTCTAATGGCTCTGATCGAAGGAGATAGAATGGGAGATTCAGAATCTTTCGATTATGGAACAGAATCAGTAGAAGAGCTGGAACATTGCTTAAATGGTTCTGTCTATGGTTATTCAGTTTTCGGAGATTACCACATCGACTATGTGGCTATACCGGAAGAGGAAATCAAAATAAAAGAACTCTAGGGTTCTTGGAGAGAAGGGAGTGTAATGCTCCCTTTTTTCTTTTCCCTCTCTCACCCCTCTCAGCCCTTTTCTCAGCCTTTTAAAGAGTATAGGTGAGGAAATGGGAAGGGTAGAAGTCTAAATTTAATTAAAAAGCGTATATAAGGCCCGTATTGGTTATAAGAATAGGGGTTATGAAAGGGAGATGTCCAAGAGTGGTTATGAGCGTAATGACCTGATACTTGAATGCTTCGGATCAGGAGGAATGGATTTGAGTGGAATATGTTGGTATACCAATATATTAGAAGTTTTAAATATAAGATAAATAACTTATATCATACAAATCTCAAAAAAGATTTATTGCAAAAGAAATAGTGTTGTGATAATATTGTCTCTAGGACAGAAAAAGAGCTAAGCCCGCATCCGAACTTAGCTCAAAAATTTTAAAATAAGCTGTCGATGGTGTTACCAGCACCAGAGGGAGCTTTCGATAATCACGATCACACTCAAAATGAAAATCAAAAACTACAGCGTTTAATTGCCCTCACGACTATATTATACTATAAATTAGTATAAATCAAGAGGTTATTATAAAGAAATACTGATTTTTGTTAAAATTCATAAGAGTTATCTCTTTTAAGGATATCCCGTTTGGTGATTTTGGTTATCGAACGGGATATTTTTTATGAAAGGAGAGATAACAACGCATGATTAGACAGTCTATATTTAAAAAATACATATCTGATCCCACTCTTGTTGCGTCGGAACTCTATACCCTTTCTCTCCTACATAAGCTATCAGGAACAGAAGACTTCATAATAGCCTCATATGTTCAGGTATCGGAACAGTCTATATATTCATATCCAACTACGGCTCGTGCCATAGATAATCTTCAGAAAAAGAACTATATAGAGATAGAAAAAGGTAAAGGATGGGAGAAGAAAATCATCCTTAAGACATCTATATATAATAAAGGTTCTGAAGAATATAAAAAAGAGCCATATATTAAGTATACATATCGTTTCTTTGACTTCTTCTTTTCGAGTAAGACACTATATGATAGTACGAGTGGAACGAGAGCTGCTTTGGTTATCTTTTATGAGGTTATTAATTCCAAAACAAAGTCTATCGGTAAAAAAAGCTATCTAAAGTCTTTGTCCGATAAGTGTTATTGCTGTAAGAGGACTATTAAGAGGATTATTAATAAACTTAAAAAGGATAGAGCCCTTAATTTTAAACGGAATAGTAATGGATTTATGGTATTTTGGTATAGTCACGGATTAATTAAAGAGCCTGCGAGTATGGGACGAATCCGTAATTATTACAGAGATAGATTCCTTCTTGATAAACTACTTAGGAAGAAAGGCTTATCTTATAAGAGAAAGACAAAAGATAGTATCGCTGGTCTGATTACTCAATATCGACAGAACGATGTGGAGTGTTCAGAGAAACGGATTCTAAAGGGATTAGAGATAGGTTTTGATGTTTCTAGGTCTGGTGAAATTAAAGTTATTCATAAGGTTTTAAGAAATTATATTAATAATACTGCTGTAGCGTTTACAGAGTAATTATGTTTTTTTAGTATGCTCCTTAATAGGAGCTTTTTGTTTGTCTTTCAATTCTTCTGAGCTTTTTATATGCAATCGTGTTGTTTATTCTCCTTTTTCTTTGTCAAATAGCTCAAATAATGCTCTAGCAGCTCTTTTCTTTCTCTATTAATTTCTTAAGTATGTCCATAATAAATAGGTTATTTATTGCAAATATCCTGAGCTGGTATGGGGGTTTTTCTTACATATGTCCAGTTTTTGTTTTTTAATTATCGTGTTTTTCGTAGAGTTTTTGGGGGATTGAGCGGTTTTTGATAGAATTTTCTATCTTCCTGTATCTTTCTAGGACTCGTAAGGGAAGGTAAGAGAGGGGATTATAAGAGTAGTTTTTAGATAAAGAATAGGGAACAAAAGTATTAATATGTCAAGTATGATTCTTCTTTGGGTGTGTCTGTTTCTTTTTTAGTTTTATGTCTTTTGTGATTATCGTTCTTTAGAGTAGATAGTTGCTTAAGAGCATCTTGAACATCCGGTGGATCATGTTTTTATTTTTGTGATATTTTGGTTTGCCAAAGTATTAGAAGATGGGATAAGAACAGGAAGATGAATCCTGGCATTCTAGTACAATTTTAGTATATTTTTAGCTCTGTAAATTTGAAAAAGGAACATTTTGAACTTATAATTATATTATAATATAAATTAAAGAAAGGAGAGTATTCTTATGAAGAAGACTATCGAATTTAAGCTCTCCTTAATCCTTACCAAAGAGGATATGAATAGATTAAGAATAAAGGAAAAGGATGAGGAGACAGAGATTACAGCCGATGTTCACGGAATGAGCGTGAAGAGGGCTAAGAGGTTTATAAACAATATACTTAATATAGTTAGAACAAAGGTTCAGCTTATTATTATTCACGGATATAATCACGGAACCGCGATTAAAGATATGCTCGCAGAACAGTTTGTAAATGAGCATATAGTAGAGAAGTTCCTTGATGCAGAGAATCAGGGTGTGACGCATATATTAGCAGCCTGATAAGAGGAGAATGAGACATATGGAAAATTATATAGCAAAATATAACTATTATAGAGGAGATATGAATAATTATGAAAGAATATAATCCGATTGTATATAAATTAGCCATACCCGAGCTAAATAATATTATTAAAACTATAAGGAAATTAAAAATGGGAGAACCTTGGGGAAAAGAGCTATTTGAAAAAATTAATTCAAATGAATACGAGGTTTCAGATTTTTTAGATAAAATCGAAAAGAAATACTATGATTTAATCAGTAATCCTAAATATTTTGGAAATCTTATTGCAGATAATAAGCTTTCTCGAAATGCTTTAGGTAAGGTCTATAAAGAATATAATTCATTAGACGATTTTTCAAGATTTACGTTGGAAGAATTTTCTAAGCTTCCCTTTGCAGTTAATTGTAGAAAAAGGGTTTTAGGTTTGATGGTTCATTATAAAGTTCCACTTAAAGATAAAACAGTCGATGAAATAGTCGATTTTTTAAATCTGTTGGATTCTTTTTAATCAAAAGGAGTTTTTATGGATATTAAGAATTTTCCTCCTCTTGTCCTACTCAGTAAATCTCAGCAGCCCGGGAGAGAGTTTTCAGACCGGAAGAAGATGTTTATGAGTGCAGGGATAAGAGGGGCAGATAAATTTACGGTACAATCGTATATAGATGTGTTTCTAGGACAGTACTTTATGAACCCCTTCGTAAAGCATCCTTTTATGGATATGGACAGAGCCTTTTATCAGAATATTGATATGATAATGGAAACGACGGGAACCACGAGGGAAGAGCTTCTGTGTAATAATGCAGAGAAGTTAAAGACAGAGGTAAAGGATCTCTACCTTGCTCCTGTTCTTATAGAAGAATGGTCTAAATCAAAAATGGTCTATAAACCGGATCCGGATTTTGCGTCGGCTCTGATAAAGACTAAGAAACTTCAGATAACAAGGGATATGTTAAATCATCTTCCATATAACTATTTCTATATTGATCTGTCTGATGTGGATGTGTTTAAGCCTATTACTGGAATCTTTGTTTTCTGTAATAGTATAAAGAGAGATAATCTTGACATAGGTTCTAATATTTCAATCTATCTTCTTACTGAAGATCTGGTTTATTTCTCACATTATTATTCTGGGTTATATAGCGATAAAGGTATAATTGATGTAGATATAAGTGAAGAACCTACTACGGGTTATGAAGTATGGAATCCTGATAAAGAAGAGGTTTATACTCCTGATAATTTCAGAATAGACAGAAATCAGGTGTCTCTTTTTGTTCTTCAGCTTATATGCTATCTATCTATTGAAAAGCCTCAAGTTGATGTATCTGATTATACGAAGAATACATATATCAGAAGAACTCCATCTCAGAAGGTTAGAAACAAATGGAATGAGGTTCAGATATATGACGTAGGCGTTACTTATGGCAAAGAATATAGAAAAGCTGTTAAAGAATATAATGCTCAAAATAACGATTTAGAGACCAAGGGACACCACAAGAGTCCTATCCCTCATCTCAGGTCTGCTCATTGGCATCGGTACTGGGTAGGAGAAGGAAGGACGGAGCTTAAGGTAAAATGGATAGAACCTGTATTTGTAGGAGCAAAAGAAAGCAAGAATGTAGTTATACATAAAGTAGAAGGGTAAGGATAAGAATATGGCTTTAGCAGAAAAGATATATAGGGTAACATATAAAGAAGAAAAAGAGGAAGTCTCAGAAGAATACCGCTTTGAGATGGATGAGAGTGGGGCGTTTCAGTATGGTAATCGTCATTGTTTAAATCTCTTTCGAGGCGATGAGATAGTAGAGAGCTGGGATGTGAGATACGATAAGAGGTTTTATGATGAAGAGACTTTCTTTAAGTATATAGATGATTTCGCTAAAGAGATTTTTAGAAAAGACGCAGAAGTTTGGGGAAGAGTGAGGTAAAAGGAATAAATATGAGAAGATTTTTAAGAAATGTAATTGAAAAAACCGAACTCATAGTCAGAACAGAGTGTGGAGTCGAGTTTTATACAGATTTCGAGAAACGAAAAAGCAAAGAGTTTATGATACAATTTGATAATGAAGATATGTCATGGGTTAAAGATAATCCCTATTGGTCTATAGATAAAATAATTACCACGACTGAATGGGATGAAATATTACAGATTCAAAAGCAAAAAGAAATACCATTTACTTATGATTTTTATGTTGATATTGAACAAGACATAAATTTATTAAATACGGTATTACGATATAGAAGAAAATTAAAAGAAAATAATGATAAAATACTTGTGTTTCCTTTTGATATAGAAGGAATAAAATTCAAAAATCTTGAAGATTTAACTTTGTATATAAAAAATACAAAAGAGTTTTTCAAAAAGAACTAGGTCTTATAAAACCTATTACTTTTGAGGATATAGTTTCTAATAAATAAGTCAAGATAATGTATAGGGCTTTAAACTAGAGAAGTTTAAGGCTCTTTTTTTTCGTTATATAGAATATCATAAAATAGACTATCTCAAGGAGAGATAAGGAAAGGAGATAAAGATGGGAAAAAGATATTTTATGACAGAGAAGATAGAGTGTGAAAATAAGTATGGAACAGAGTATTGTTCTGAAGATATTGCCACAGCACTCTGTTCTTTAGCAAAAGTCAATATCACAGATATGGACTTTTCACCTTCTTACTATGCTGAGAAGGAATGTGAAGAGGCATTGCACGATCTAATGTGTGTATGCGAAAATGAAAATAATAGAGAAGCTTATAGGATACTTTATAAGATTCTCGCAAAGATCACTTATCTTCAGGAAGCTGGGGTTATAAAAGTGTCTTAGTGTTATTTAGAGTCTCAACAATCGGTTGGGGCTCTTTTTCGTTATATAAGATATCCAAAATAAAAAGATTGTCTTAGGGAAAGGCAAGGGAAGGAGAAAGATATGGATGAAATTTTAAAAATTAGAAAAAGGCTAGAGAATTATACTTTGGATGAAATCGGAGAAACACTTTGGAAATTCGTGGCATCCGAAGATAACTACATCCGTGATATGACAAAGGGTGTAGTGGAGGTTTATAACACAATCCAGACTCCAGAGGAGTTAAGGGTTGCAGAAAGGCTATTGATAGCCTTTGCTGGAGAGGATATGGAAAATCTTCTTGACTGGGTTGATAAACTTAGCAAGAAAGATTAGTTCTTTCCAAGGCCCAAATTTTTGGCTGCTGTTTCGAATATATTGGTAATCCAACATATTTGAAGGCTTAGAGCTTCTGGTTTTTTATCAGGAGCTCTTTTTCGTTATATATGGTATCCATAAAAAAGATTATCACAAGGAGTGATAAGGAAAGGAGAATGAATATGGAATATGTTGCACTTAACGTAGTTCTTGATAAAGAAGATGTCGGATTTATCAAGACAGCTTTAAAGAGACAGTCTGGAATGGGAATAGGAAAGGCTAAAGACCTTCTCAAAACCCTTGATAGAGTATCTACTCTTCAGACTGAGAGAGTAGGGTGTTGGAAGACTTATGATGAGGGAGATCCTTGTGATCCAGACTGGAGCTATGTTGAATGTTCGTGTTGCGGAAACGATATAGCTAATGGGAAGGATAGACTTTTGATACTAGACTATGTGTTCGGTATTAATGGAAGGGACTTTCCTTGTTTTTGTTCTCATTGTGGAGCAGAGATGGGAGTTGCTTTAAGACCGTCGGAATATTTAAGTTTCTTAAAGTCTCCTTTAAGTACTTTAGATGAGAATGAAGGAATAGATAAGCTTATAACTATTCTTTCTAAGTATTCTCCAGAGTATGACTTCTCGGGTGATTTAGAGGCTATTATCTGCTCTTATGAACAAGATAAAGGTCAAGAGAATTATCCTTTGTTTAACGAGAAAGGAGAGGTGGTCTATGGATAATATGGTGATTGATTATGACTATGTTAAAAATCACGGATTACTTCTTCCTTATAAAGAGAAGTATACGATGAGAGACTTTAATAAGTTGCACCAGAAACATGATGCAATGATGGCAAGATTTATAATTATTTGCTCAGCTGCAACTTATAAGTCTAAAGTATCCGATATATTTTGGGATACCAATAAATTCCTTTATATGCCGGATCTATGATCTGAAAACTGGGGCTCCTGTAACGGGGCTCCTTTTTCGTTATATAAGATATCCAAAATAAAAAGATTGCCTCAAGGAGAGGTAAGGAAAGGAGAAAGAAAATGGGAGATAATTTAAAAGTAATGAGAGACTATCATAACTACTTGGTTTCTCAAGGGTACACTACTTGTGGTAGTGGGAAGTATTATAAGGACGGGAAATTTTATATTCCTCGTTTTTATAGTATGTACGCTGCTCTCGAACAGCTCGGGGCAGATACTCTTTGCAAAGAGTCGGAACAGATGTTCTATGTGGCTCTGGAAGGGGGTGCGATGGTATGTTAAATGAAACATATAAGGCAATCCTTCTAAGTAAAGGGTATGTCTATGATGAAGAAGAAAACATTTTCTGTAAAGAAGGCATTTATTATGAGGCAAACTCTAATGGGATTTGTTCTTACCTAAAGATAAAAGAAGGAAAAGAATTTTCTGAAGTTGAGTTCGAGTTTCTTAATCCTAGAGAAATCAAGGAATACGAAAAGGCACTTGAACTTATTTCAAGTTTTCAGGAAAAGGAATACGGTGAATCTTCTGCCTATTCCCGCCTCGTTTCTATACCTCTTGCTTATACGACAGTAGGTGAGGATGAGGAAACTGAAATAAGTGTGTATTGTAATCTTTTAGAACATACAATTACAACTTATTACGGTGGCGTAGAGGTGGAGAAGACCGAATACCCTTCTCTTAAGGCAATGAACAGCTTTGCTTTAAGTAATCTTGATTTCGATTCTCTTGTTTTTATAGACGAGGAATGGGAAGAAAAGAGAAAGGATAAGAAAAGGCCTTATATAAAAGACCACAAGGAAAAGTTGAACCTTCTGGAGAGTATTCAGTTACTTAAAGGAATGGTTAAAGTCGGACTTTTGGAGAATGATTACTACTCTGATAAGGAAGAGATGGGAGAACAGAAACCAGAGGAAAGACTGATCGTGTATAGACAATCAAGGCTGGGCTATCCGGAAGGATGGTATTCAGAAGATTTCCTTACTGTTGCTCAGGAACTCTGCTTTGACTATGAGTCTCAGCAAGAGCTTTGGGAAACTTTAAAGGATAAAGACTATGAGCCAGTCTTTACAGCTGCATAGAGAGGAGAGTGTGTTATGAGTATTAGCGTAAAGGATTTGAAAGAAAAGTACCCGAGTGGTACTTGGGTAAAGTTAATATCAATGAAGGACAATCAGTCTCCGCCAAAGGGGACTGTAGGAATAGTTACCTTAGTTGACGACATTGGTACAATTCATGTCAACTGGAGTAACGGATCTTCTCTGGGTTTAATTCCAGATGAAGATAAGTTTGAGGTTATTCCTCATTTGTCTACAAAAGAGTATCAGGTAAAGGTAGGTGAGTAATATGGCTAAACTTTACTTTAGATACGGGGCAATGGGGGCATCTAAGACGGCTAACGCTCTTATGCTTCGTTATAATTACGAGGAGAAGGGTAAGAATGCTATTCTTATAAAGCCTCTTACCGATACTCGTGATGGTAAATATATGATAAGGAGTAGAATAGGTCTTAGACATCCTTGTCATAATATCGGTTACTTAAAGAGCTTTATTAAAGATGTAAAGAGTTCTTTTGGTGATAGATGGAAAGAAACCATCTCAGAGTCTATTGATATTATCATATCTGATGAATCTCAGTTTTTTACTGAGGATGAGATAGAATTTCTTTCAAGCATAGTGGATGATTTTGATATTCCAGTTGTCTGCTATGGACTTAGGACTGATTTTAAAGGTAATCTCTTCCCTGCATCTGCTAGGCTCCTTGCTTTAGCTGATGTTATAGAGGAAGTACCGACTATATGCTGGTGTGGACGTAAGGCTCAGATGAATGCCAGAGTAATAGACGGGGTTGTGGTTAGAGAAGGAGAGCAGATAGTTCTTGGCTCTAACGACCTTTATGTCGGCCTTTGTAGGAAACACTTTAATGAGGGTAAGCTTTGTAGAACTCCATTAGAAGAAATATTTCCTGAATAATAATGGTTTAGAGTCAGCTTAGGCTGGCTCTTTTCCTTTGTCTTTACCCTCTCGTTATATATAGTAATTAGAAACTTAGAAACGCGCCTAAAGGAAGGAAGGTAGAGGCTTATGAAGGAAATGTATAAAGACGAAAAATATGCGATTTATCATACTAACGATGGATACCTGATCCATAACTACTCGTTGCCGGGCTTTGCTCACACTCATATTAGAAATTATGGAACAGCTCTTAAGCTTGTAGAACTTTCAAAGAAACATAAATGCCCGATGGATCTGCCTAGATACTTAGTAATATCTCTTTACAGATTAGCAGAAGATGGAGAGTATAAGAGTAGGGTTGAGCAGATAATGAGTATGAGAAAGAGAAGTTCTTATAGGAATGACAGGGTTGGGATCGCGTGTAGGGCTTAGATGTTGGTATACCAATATAAAAGAACTGCAATAGGATAAGTACGAGCTCGTCGCCGGCACAATAATTGGGAAAGTAATAAATATATATTATAATATAGACCTTTAGGTTTCTGGTGACTTCGACACTTTTTATGGTGTCCTTTTTTTATGTCTTAAATCATAAGTAATGCCTTTTTATATTCTGGGCTTATATCCTTATTATAATTTATAATAAAGTTGTAAATTTAATAAATATATATTATAATATAAGTTATCTAAAAGAAAGCAATTCACAAATAGGAGAAGATGTCTTATGAGTGGTTTAGGAAAAGTTAAAGAATTTAATAAAGAATTATTTATATATCGCTTAAATGACCTAATGTATAGTCGCGGAATTTCTGCGGCTCAGCTTTCGAGAGCCAGCGGGGTTCAGAATTATCTTATAAGTAATTATCTAAAAGGTAATACTACGCCAAATCTTTCTAATATAGTCAAAATATCATCGGTGCTTAATGTTTCGATAGATTATCTTCTTGGACTTGACGGAGAGGTTATAAAAAAAGTGTCGGAGATTAAAAGTCTTTCGGCTATGTTGAAGGGTGCATCTGCACAAGACATAGAGAAGAAAGCTGATGAGATAATCAATATGTATTCTGGTTCGAGACTTTAATTCGTTTTATTAAATATCAATAAAACGATTACCACAAGGGTTGTGGTAAGGAGAGGAGAAAAAGATGAAAATTAATCTTATTGGAACTGTGTTCCAGTCAAACAAGGAGAGCGCAGCAATCGAGATGCGCTATGGCAAGGAGGATGGAAAGCCTATTGCCAAGTTTACGGTGGCAGAGGCGAGAAAATTTGGTCGCACAGACGACAATAAGCTCGACTTTTGGGAAGTTACCGTATTCGGTAAGCAAGCCGAGTTTGTGGAGAAAAATTTCTCTAAGGGTAAGCCTATCTATATTACTGGAGATGCTTACCACACAAAGACAGATAAGGGTACTTATCTGAATATTGTTGCGTCTGATGTAGACTTTGTACCAAAGGAGTATACCGGTGGTACGCAAACTCAGGCTGATCCTACTCAGGCTATTCAGTCTCAGCCAGCTCAGACACAGCAGACTCCACAGCCAGCTCAGGTGCAGCAGCCAGCTCAGGTGCAGCAGCCGGTACAGGCACAGCAGACACAGGCGCAGCCAGTACAGGCACAGCCTCAAGCTCAGCAGCCAGCTCCACAGCCAGCTCAGACACCACCACAGCAGAGTGGCGGTTTTGCTCCACCCGCAGGGTTCGATCCTTTTGCATAAGGGGTGATAATTAGGGCTACGAATTAATTCGTAGTCCTTTTTTATTGGTTTCGCGTCTAAAAAAGTACCTAATAAATTGGCTTACCAATATATCCGATAATTTCTTCGCCCTGGAGCGTCTTCTTTATCGTTTTATTAAGTATTCAGAAAAAAAGACTTTCCAAGTGGTTTGGGAAGAGAAAGGAGATGCTTATGAAGGGTATCAGAAAAGAAAGAGAAAGGCTTGTTTCTCTTTATAAGACTGACAGAGTTCAGTTTAATAAAGAGAAAATAGCTATTTTCTCAGAAAAAGTGAGATTAGAGGGGGAGATGTATTCATACGATTCCTCTGATCCTCTTCTCTATGACCTTCTTGATGATTTATCAGAACAGATATTCAGACTCTCTGAACATCTTTCTATATATCATTACATTGAAGGCGAGATGAGAAGGGATAAGGCTATGCTTAATAGCATAGCAGATGACGAGCGAGCATGGAATAAGATGCTCAAGCTCGAACAAAATGAAACTCCGTCACAAATTCTTGCTCGTTGGAAGACGCGGGCGGTAAGGAGTGGCAGAGATGTCGCTTAAAGATTAACTCTCAGTCAAATAAAATGGCTGGGAGTTTTTCTTTTTCTACTTCATATATTCAGAAATCGTTTTATATAGTACAAAAAATAAAAAGAATACCCCGAGGAGGGCGTAGTCCCTATCGGGTAAACAGATAGGGAATGAAAGGAGATGTTAATATGGCAATAACAACAATAGAAAAAAGAGATGGTACATTAGTACCTTTCGACAGTACCAAAATAAGAAATGCAATCGAGAAGGCTAATGCTGAGGTTGCACCAGAAGAACAAGCAAATGACGCAGTTATAGAGAATACTATAACTGCAATCAAGGCCCGTTTCGGTGATATTGGAATCGCATCTGTAGAAGAGATTCAGGATATGGTCGAGAATGGGCTTATGGCTAGTGGTAAATATACTCTAGCTAAGAAGTACATTTTGTACAGAAGTACACGAGAGGCTATTAGAAGGGCTAATACAACTGATGAATCAGTACTTGGTCTTGTATCCTTTGAGAATAAGGATGTAATGGAAGAAAACAGTAATAAAAATGCTGTTATTATTTCAACACAGAGAGACTTAATAGCTGGTGAGGTCAGCAAAGATTTGTCTAGGCGAGTTCTCTTGCCGGAAAGAGTTACAAAGGCACACGATGAAGGTGCAATCCATTTTCACGATATGGATTACTTTCTTCAGCCAATGTATAACTGTTGCCTTGTGAACTATGATGATATGTTCACTAACGGCACAGTAATGAATGGCAAAATGATAGAGACTCCTAAGAGTTTCCAAGTGGCTTGTACAGTTATGACGCAGATCATAGCTGCTGTAAGCAGTTCGCAATATGGCGGGCAGTCACTTGACTTAAAGCATCTTTCTAAGTACATCTCGATTTCGAGAGAAAGATACAGAAAGATAATCCGAACAGAAGACATTGACGAGAAGTCTAAGGAACATATCGTTGAGCTTATGCTTCAGAAGGAAGTCAAGGCTGGTGTCCAGACCATTCAGTATCAGATCAATACTCTGATGACAACTAATGGACAAACACCTTTCGTAACCCTCTTTATTAACATAGATGAAGATTATGGTTATGTTGAGGAACAGCTAATGCTCTATAAAGAAATATTAGAGCAGAGGATAGAGGGCATCAAAAACGAGGCTGGGGTTTATGTGACTCCTCCTTTCCCTAAGCTTGTATATGTTCTTGACGAACATAACTGCTTAAAGGGTGGTAAGTATGACTGGCTTACCGAACTTGCAGTAAAATGTACATCAAAAAGAATGTACCCTGATTATATCTCAGCTAAGAAAATGAGAGAGAATTATCAGGGGAATGTTTTCGCTCCTATGGGTTGCCGAAGTTTCCTTTCTCCTTGGAAGGATGAAAATGGTAACTATAAATTTGAGGGTAGGTTTAATCAAGGGGTTGTTTCTCTTAACCTTCCTCAAATCGGCATTCTCGCTAAAGGCGATGAGCTTAGATTTTGGGAGATACTTGAGGACAGACTTGCTATATGTTATGAGGCTTTAATGTGTCGTCACAGACACCTTCTGGGTACACCTTCGGATGTAGCACCTATACTATGGCAGCACGGGGCTATAGCAAGACTTCAGCCCGGTGAGGTTATAGATCCTCTTCTCAAAGGTGGTTATTCGACTCTTAGCCTTGGTTATATCGGACTTTACGAAGTAACTAAGCTTATGACTGGAGAAAGCCATACTACAGAGGCGGGAAAGGAGTTTGCTCTTAAGCTTATGAAGGCTTTGAGAGAGGCTACAGACAGATGGAAGAGACAAAGTGGACTTGGGTTCGCGCTCTATGGAACACCAGCCGAAAGTTTATGTTATCGCTTTGCGAGAATAGACAGAGAGAGGTTTGGTGATATAGAGGATGTAACAGACAAAGGCTATTATACGAACTCATACCATATAGATGTAAGAGAGAATGTAGATGCTTTTACTAAGTTTACATTTGAGTCCGAGTTTCAGCCAATTTCTTCTGGCGGATGTATCTCATATGTTGAGATTCCGAATATGCAGAAGAATCTCGATGCTTTATCTGAAATGGTACGCTTCATATACGACAATATACAGTATGCGGAGTTTAATACAAAATCCGATTACTGTCATGTATGTGGGTATGATGGAGAGATCGTAGTCAATAAAGACACGATGGATTGGGAGTGTCCTAACTGTCATAATACAGATCACCGAAAGATGACAGTAGTAAGACGTACTTGCGGATACCTTGGTTCAAACTTCTGGAACAGAGGTAAGACCGAGGAAATCTCTAAGAGAGTGCTCCATACTAGTACACAGGTATGTAACTGCTCGGCCTAAAATGTTGGGAAACCAATATAATACATAATAATTAGTCCCTGCTGCTCCTTCTGGGGGTTGCAGGGATATTTGTAAAGGAGAATGCTTATGAATATAGCTGAAATTATGAAGGCTGATACAGGGAATGGTACTGGTATGAGAGTAACGCTTTTCGTAAGTGGATGTACTATTCATTGTAAAGGCTGCTTTAATGAGGCGGCTCAGTCTTTTGACTATGGAAAGATCTGGACTAAGGAGCTAGAGGATTTCCTGATAGATGAGCTAAGTAAATCATACTATCAGGGACTCACGATTTTAGGTGGGGAACCCTTTGAGCCTCAGAATCAACCAGATATTATGAGACTTATATTAAGGGTAAGAAAAGAACTTCCCGAAAAGAATATATGGATGTTTTCAGGAAATGTATATGATAAGAATTTAATTCCCGGAGGTAGCAGATACTATCCGGAGTATACTGATACAATTCTTGACAATATAGATATTCTTGTTGACGGGCCTTTTGTTCAAGAGCTCTATAATATAACTCTAAATTTTAGAGGTTCTGAGAATCAGAGGATTATAGATATGAAGGAAACTCGCAAAAGAGGAGAGGTAGTACTTCATCCACTTAATGAATTTGTGTCATTAAAAGAGAGAGGGCTTACGCAGTAATGCGTAGGCTCTTTTTCGTTATATTAATTGTTTAAAAAAGATATCTAACGAGGAGTTAGATACTGAAAGGGTTCCGTACTCTGTACGGGTGTATATGGTTTGCCCCGCTTGAACCATATATTCTGAGGCGATTTGCCTGAAAGAGTGGGAGAATTGGAGGTAGTATATGGACGCATATATTACAATCCTTATCCGAAATGAGAATAGGGTAAGGTTCGTTGAGAATTGGAGATTTAATATCGAAAAGCTTGACGTAACAGACTTCACAACTCGTTTGTCATTAGATGTGACCTACGAGGTGGAACACATCCCTTATAATGAGCTCTTAGTTAATAACTGTGCGTTATTAACCAGAGACAAAGGGTGGTTCTGGGAAGTAACATACCCTTGTTTCAATAGAAACATTTTCGGTCAGGGATACAGATGTTGACTTAAGCAGCATCGGAAAGTAGGGGTTCTTCGGAACTCCTATTTTTTTAGGTCAAATAATAAATATATATTATAATATACTTTCGCTTTTTTAAAGTTTTATTATCCTTTTTATAGGAGCTTGTTTTTCTTTTTCGTTATATAGATTATCCAAATAAAAAGAAAGACAAGGGATGTCTATTTTTAAGAAAGGAGAAAAAGATGGAGCAAAAGAAAATAAACTACATACTTGCTAAAGCTTCGGATGGGGCAAATAAATATCCTATTGAAGATATCTTAGCTCGTTTCGGAGTCTCCACTCAGGTCAGAGGGACTCAGGCGTGGTTCGTTTGTCCGGTTTGTGGTAAGCCTAAGTATGATTATTGCTCGGCTACAATAAAGGGACAAGGTTCTGGGCTCTGGTGCTGCCAAAGTTGTAAGACTGGTGGTGGCACTTTCCGTCTCTATGCCCTTCTCTCAGGCTGTTCTGATACTGAGGCTCTCTTAAGTCTCGGTGTCCTCTCTGGTACTATCTCAAATGAAGAATATGAGAAAGTAACGGGAACAGAAGACTCTAGGGCAAAGCTCAAGGCTGATGAAGACATCAGACGAAGAATAGCAGAAAAGAAAGCTACAGAGACAGTAGAGCGAAAGGCTCCGATTCAAGTAGTGGATTATATCTATCGCAAGATGCTTTCTCTTCCCGAGTTTAAATTAACAGAGGAAGGAAGAGAGTATCTGAGAGAAAAAAGACACTACTCGGACAAAACTATAGAAGATATGGGATTTTTCTCATACACTTCTAACTTTTCTGTAAACAATCTTCTTGATCTGGTATCAAAAGAGAAGTTCGGAAAAGGGTTGAGAGAGCTAGAGCCTCAAGATGCTCAAGAACTTTATAATAGTCTTTGGGGAATCCCCGGATTCTATTTTAAGTTTGATAACGCATCAAAAAAGACTGGAGCATGGCGTTTTGCTGCTCCTAACCCTGATTGTATTGGTATACCAATATATAACGGGGAAGGGTACATTACTGCTCTCCAGATGAGATGGATCAACGAAGAGAAGTGCAAAGGGGCTAAATACTTTTATATCTCTTCGCGAAAATATCATCAGAGAGAATGGACTAATTATGGTTCATCTCCGGGAAGTCCAGTCGCGGCTCTTTATCCCGAGTCTATTACGGGTAAGACGCTCTATGTAACAGAGGGTGTCTTTAAAGCAAAAGAGCTGTCAGACTTTGGGAATATATGTTTCTCAGTACAAGGAGTTAATTCCTTTTACTATGTAGCGGATGAGATTTCCCTTACTCTTAATTCTTCTATCTATAAGAAGAGGGGAGGACAGGGAGCGGAGCGGGTTATTCTCGTCTTCGATGCGGACTCTTTTACTAAATGGCAAGTTTTGGATGCTGTTGTTAAAGCATCTTCAAATATTGCCCGTAAGAGTGGTCTTCCTACCTATATCCTTTTCTGGAACCCTAAACTTGGCAAAGGCTTTGATGATATGAAGTTCTATTGTTTAGAGAAGGGGATTGATTACCAGAAGGAGATGAGGGTAATAGATTGGCGAACCTTTGCTGATTTTGCGAAAGAGGCAGAGGAAGATACCGATAGGTATTGGTCTACAATTTATGGAAAGGAGCCCGATGCAAAAGAGAGAACGGGTAAAGAGTGGGGTAATTACCTTTACTTCTATCTGTTCGAAATGAAACTAAAACAAATGCTATAGAAAATTGCCTAACCGTTTTTGCGGTTGGGCTTTTTTCTTTGCGTATCTTTTCAAATATTATTGACTTTCAAATCTTTTTATAATATAACTTTGTTATAGGGGAAAAATACACAAAAAATACAATGATTGGGTGAGAAAATGCCGAAAACTAAAATTTGTTTAGCCATAGCCGACAGTAAAGCTGAAGAATGGCTGATGGAGAAAATAAAAGAGAAAGATAATAGTATCGAGTTTACTAAGCCTGCACTTCATAGAAGTGCTGTTATTGACAGAGTGGCTTTTGAACTTCCTACTATATTAATAATATCCGAGTCCTTGCCTGAAGGTGGTAACTCAATTAGTTTTGATGCTCTTATTAAGACTATTAGGACAAAGTATCTTGGTTGCCGAATAATCATTATGGCGGGTAATCACGAGATTGGGGATAAGTTTCTCAGTCGAATGGTGTCAAGAGGTATATACAACATTATAGTTGGTTCTACTGTTCAGCTTTCCGATATTGTTGAATGTGTATTTGAGCCAAAGGATTATGACTATGCTGAAAAACTTCAGGGGCTTGAACCGTCTCTGGGTAATGACGAGTCTGAACTCCTTAATGTAAATATGGTTGAAGTTGTGGAGACGGAGAAGAGGAGAATCTTTAATAGATCAAGTATCCTTCCAGCAGCGGAAGAACCACAGTCTGATACATTGGTAAACAAAAACTCTGCACAACCAGAACCTTCTCCTGTAGCTCCTCCTCAAGAGGATCCAGTAGATTATGGAACTTCGATTCTTAAATCTCCTAATCCTACTCTGTTACAAACAACAGAATCGGAGACAACACTTCTTTCCGAAGAAAAGAAAACAAGAGAAGTTCCTAAAGGTATTATTTTCGAGAGAGTGGGAGGAGTAGAGGCATTTAAAGAAGTTCCTAATAAAGAAGAAAGCCAGAATGTTCAGAGTGTAAGCTCATATAATGCTAATTCTTTTGGTTCTTATGATAATAAAAATGTAAAGACTGAGTATCCAGTCGGAAATAATAAGATACTCAGAAGTGAAGATAATAATTTTTCAAATAATCAGCTTGTTCCAGCTGGAAAGTTCCTTCCTAAGATAGTGACTTTTGTTGGAGCAAGACAAGGAGTGGGTTGTACTACATCTGTTATTAATACCGCTTATTCTCTTGCTTATAAAGGAAAGAGAGTGGCTGTGATTGATGCGGTATGGAATGAGAAGTCTATTTTTGACAAGCTCAGGCTTGCTCATACTCAAAATGGTTTTAACAATAATATTAATTATCCGCTGCCAGCTGGTTTTGTTTCTTCGTATGCGGTCAAATTGCCGGAGGCGGGTTCTATTCAGTTCCTTGAGCTTTTTACCGGAGATGTTATACCGGAAAGTATTCTTTCTACTATAAGGGCTCTTAGCGGATATAACTATATTCTTATAGATATGAGTATTGGTTATTATAACCAGTTCAGTACGGGACTTATAAGGCTTTCAGATAAGATAGTGGCCGTAACAGTACAAGACAACTATGAACTTATGATTCTAAAGAATTATCTGAATGCTTTTAATACGGATGCTCCTATATTTAATAATCTAACTGTTCTTCTTAATAAGGCAGAGGTAAGGCTTAATCCAACTATGGAAGATGTAGCTAGGTTTATCGGTGTTGGAGATGTATTTATGATCCCTATGGATAATTATGGATTCATAAGTGCAAATCTGAAAGACGGAATCTATGTAAATCATGGAAGAAAGAAGATAACGGGGCTTTATTCTGCATTAGCAGATAGGATAAGTTGACGAAAGGGGTGTTCGGGTGGCAGTAAAGAAAATTGCAGAAATACCTGATGAGCTTTTCGAACGGGAAATATTCCTCGAACTCGATTCTTCCAAGGTTCAGCAACAGAAATACATCGGGGTATCTGTTCTTACTCAGGATGACCTCATAAACTTAGATCCCGGGTATGAAAAGATAAGTATTTCGTATAAAGAGTTCAGAGGCCCAGACGATATGTTCGATAAGGGTTACTTTACAAGAGAAGAACAGAATGAGATTGCAAATAATAATTACGGTCTTATAGATAAGTGTGTGAGCGAGTTTATGCCTCAGACGGTTGAGCAGAAGAGTAGGTACTCTGCTGATGATATAAGAGATGTATGTCACGAGGCTTTCAGCAATGCTCTTAACAGATATCCAAGGAATGAGTCTACAGCTAAATTCTCATCCTTTGCCTATGTCTGTATGTCTAATGCTTGTAGGGATTTTATAAAAGAGAAGTACGCAAAGAAAAGAGGCTCTTTTATCTCCTTAAATGATCCGGTGAAGGGTGGTAAGGATGACGGAGATGATAATACTCTAGCAGATGTTATTGCGGGAGAGGAAGATCCAGCTTACGAGGATTTAGAGAAGAAAGAGGCTATTCAGTCGTTTATCCAGAGTGTGTTTGAGGGAATGGAACTGAAAGATGTTGCTATCCTTAAGTATCTGTATGGTATTGGAGATGCAGAATATGAGCATACAGAACTTGAGTTATCGGAACTTATACACGCTCCTCTAAAAGTAGTTCGAAGATATATCAGACAAGCAGAAGAAAACTTTAAGCTTGCTTTGTATGAGAGAGGGCTTTTGGCAGAGGCAGAAGATATCCTGAGTAATTACTTTGAGTTTTCTGAGCAGAGGATAGAGAGGTCGCTAAAGAAAGCTAAAGAAAAGTATCTGAAATCTCTTTCGAGCTTTGATGGATTTATATAAATAGAACTAAATATCGTTATATTAAATATAAAAAATTGGTGTGCTTTTTGCGCTCTATAAGAAAGGAGAAAAAAGATGAAAGGATTAAAGTTAATCATTTTAGGGCTTGCACTTGTAGGACTATTTTTTATAGGAGGAAAGTCTGGTAGCTACAATGTATATGCAGAGGGTGAAGATACTACAGAGGCTGCAACTACAGATAGCGGTTCTTCAGATCAAGATGGAGAAACTCTTGACTCAAATGATATTAAAGATGTTGATGAAATGTCTGTCAAGATGGATTCTGATGGAAAGATGACTACTTCTTTTGACGATCAGTCCGATTCTACAAAGACTTGGAATACTGTATTTAAAAAGTATAGAGTAGTAATAGTAGGTATCTCTGGTGTTCTTACTCTTACTTTTATAATTCTATTCCTTATTAACTTCTTTAAGATCGGTGCTGCATCGGATAATCCTACTGAAAGAAGAAAGGTACTTCACGGACTTCTTTGGACTGGTATAGCTGCGGCTGGTTCTGGTTCAGTTACTCTTATCTGTGCCCTCTTCTGGAATGCTCTGAAGTAGAGGTAGGTGATGAAGTATGAATATGCTTCTGAAAGTTTTAAATGATGTAGAAATAGAGTGGGGCGAAGGGGGTGCTACCAGCACCTCTGACGACACTCTGTTGTCTCTAATGAATAATTTTTTAGAGCATTATAAAGGTCTTGTGGTGGGAGTTCTAGGACTAGCAACTCTTACTATGGTTTTACTTGGCCTTTATTTGTTCTTTCATTTAGGAGCTGGTTCTACTAATTTTGCCAGTAAGAATATTAATATGAAGAGATTTGTTATCTGGGCGATTTGTATGGCACTTCTAGGCTCACTCGATTTAGTGGTCGCTCTGGTATATAACAGCTTGAGGTAATTGCTTATGGTTAAACAACTAACGGGATTACAACTTCCTATAATACCCGGGGGAGAGGCTATCATATATCTTGCCGATGGTTCAAAGGCTAGGACGTACCCTAAAAAGATAAATGACATATTTTATGATAAGGAACAGCTTTGGATCACTTTCACTACTTTAAATTCTGTTTATACGGGAGTTGTGGATGTGATTAATCCTTCGAAAGAACTCTATAACGGGCAACTCATAAAAAGAGGGGCTACGGTAGTTTCTTCTGAAGGCGGAAGAGAAACAATAGATGATATCGTCTGGGTTAAGAAAGATGGTATTCAGGTAAGAACAAAGACGGGTATTTTCAATGGGAAAATAAGTCTTAGAGGAACAAAGCCGGTCTAACCGGCTTGTTTTTTTATAAATGTATTGGTTTCCCAATAGATAAGGAGGATGGGTTATGGTTTATAGTATGCCACCGGATACGAGAGAAAGAGAAAAGATAGTTGGAGGAATCTTGGATATTATTCAGCTTGCTTGGTTGTTTGCGGGATTCGCTCTCTATGTTATACACGCGCTCATTATGTTTAAGAGAGTAGGGTGGTTGTGTCTTATTGTTGGAATTGTTTTTCTAGTATGGGGAGCGGTTTTTGCTTTGAAGAAGAAGGACGATATGCCTTATCCTACTTATCTCAGACTTAAACTCAGATATAAATTAAAGACCAGACACTTTGTTAATACTGGTTTTAATAAAGAGCTTACATTTTCAGACAAATAGGGGGTTAGATATGATACTTGAACAAGGTTTGCCAGCTGGCTTAATGGTAGTAGTTATCTGTATAATCGCTGTCTTCCTTATCCTTATCGCTGGAGCGGTCATAGTAGTGCTTAAGCCAGACTTGATTAAGAAGGTGAGTAAGGGTGGAGAGGCAGAACATTCGGGAAACTCTTCGGGTAATGCGAACAGAAATGTAAAGATAGGGGATACGAAAGAGTATCTTCCTTATGAAAGAATACTTGATTACTGTATAGACCTTGGTGGCTATAACTATAGGGCAATCATTGATGTTTCGTCTCTTAATTATGGTCTTATGTCAGGAACAGAACAGCAGATGGTCGATGCAACTTACAGAAGTTTTCTTGATGCTCTTGATTTTCCTATCGAGCTTTATATACAGACTAGAGAATTTGATACTCAAGCTGTACTTAATGACCTTGAGGAACGAGCAAAATCAGCGGTTAAGAAATATCCAAATCTCAGACAGTATGCAGAAGAATATATGTACGAGATGGCGGGTATAACAAAGAGATTCGGAAACACAAAGACAAAGAAAAAATATGTGATAGTGTCTTTTAATCAAGAGGATCTCCAAGATGTGTCTGAGCTTTCAAAAGACGAAATCAATTCCTTTGCTCAGGAAGAACTTATGCAGAGGGTTTCTATAGTACTTGGTGGACTCAGAGGTATCGGTCTTTCAGCTGAACTTCTTGAAAAGAAAGATATAGCGTCGGTTCTTTATTCTTATTATCACAGAGATAATTTCAGAATAGCAGAGGATATAGTATCGGGCAACCTCACATCCCTTGTCGTAAATGGCCCAGACCATAGGACAGATGCAAGATATAACCTTGACAATATCCTTACGAATGCTCAGAACCGTATCCGTGACCTTGTCGTTTCCAATACTTCCGATGAAGAGCTTAAGCTTTATAAGTATATTATCGGAGAGCTTGATAGGTTTAAGCAAGATGATGTCCCTCTTGATATGGCACATCTCTTCTATAACACGAAAGAGGCTGCGGAAAGAGAAGGCTTTGTAGAAGATTACTATAGATATGTAAAGACTCATCCTGAGACTAAGTTCTGGAATATGGAAGAGGAAGAAGTAAATTATAACAAAGTTACTATTCCAGAAGAGATTTCTTCTCAGGTTGCGACAGCAGATATTTCGGGATTTAAGGCTCAGCAAGACAGTCTTTCGAGTTCTACTCAGGACTTTGGGGATCAGGTAGGCGAGTTTGATCCGAATGCGTTGGTAAACCAACAGAATAGAAAAGGTAAGAAAGGGAGGAGATAAGCATGGCGAAAAAATCGACGAAGATAGTTAAGATTCAGGAAGATAAGAAAAATAGTCGATATCTTACAGATGGTTCAGTAAGTGAAGAACAGCTTATTGCCCCTTCTGCGATTCATTATACATCTGAACACGAGCTTAAGATTGAGAATAACTTTGCTCGTTCTTTTGTTATTAATGGTTATCCTTCAAGGGTTCAGGTTGGTTGGCTTAATGACTTTTATGGTTACAGAGGGGATATGGATGTATCTGTATTTATCATTCCTTCTAATGAAAGAACCGCTCTTGATGAACTTACTGAAAAGATAACTCAGTACGAGGCCCAATTAGCGACAGAACTTCAGAAAGGCTCTATTAAAAACTCTACTTCTCTTCAGAGTAAGCTCGATGCCCTCTATCAGCAGAGAGCAAAGCTGGAGCAGAACTATGAGTCTATGTTCCACGTTAGTACTTTTTGTACTATATATAATCACGAACTTAAGGAGCTTAACAAAGAGGCTCAGAAATTCCAGTCCCGTATAGCTGGTAGAAAGATGTCTGTAATGCCTCTTGCTCTAAGACAAGATGATGGTTTTAAGACTTGTTCTCCATTTAATCTTCCAGAGATACACGATTTTTATAGAAATATGAATACTGGTGCTCTTTCTACTATGTTTCCTTTCTATAATTCAGACGTAAATCACCCTGGCGGTATTTTTGTGGGAAGGAACCGTCTTCTTAATACACCTATATATATAAACTTCTTTAATAAGAAGGTTCTTGGTAATGCAAACCTCTTTATCTCGGGTGCGTCTGGTTCTGGTAAGACCTATCTCACATCCCTTATCACATTAAGAAGTGCTTTGGATGGGGTAAGGACGGTTATCATTGATCCCGAAAACGAGTATGGCCCAGTATCAAGAGCTGTAGCCGGAGCTACTATAAGGATTGCCCCGGGAAGTGATAATATGATGAATCCGTTTGATATTGACGAGGAAGTAGAGCTGGATGAGAAAGGTAATCCTACTGGAAGGATGAAGGTAGATATAAAGGAGAGGGTATCAGAACTTCTTAATCTCTTTGCTGTTATGTACAGCGGTTCTGGAGTAGGGAATGAGCTTAGTGGCCCTCTTAAAGCTGATATATCCGAAGTTCTTGTTAATCTTTATACTTCTTTTGGTTTCACCTCTGATCCAGACAGTCTTTATGAGGTGGGAACAGAGCTGGATCCGAATACTGGAGAGTATAGGCACGATAAGATACTTAAGAAGATGCCTACTATGTCTGATTTCAGAAATATGCTCAATCAGTATATGAGTAATAAGACAGAGTCGGCTGTAAATCGTAATGAGCTTATGGCTTTTGAGAGGACTTTGTCTCTCTTTACTAAGGGTAAAGGTGGTATTTATGACCTTTTCGATTGTGAAACCAATTTCTCAGGTCTGAATATTAATGAAACACCAGTTATCAGATTTGATATTCAGGGTATAGAGGACGAAATGTTACGTCCTATTGGTATGCACGTTGTTCTTACTTGGATATGGAATAAATTTATCAAGAAAAATGTAACTGTTAAGAAAAGAGTGGTAGCAGATGAGGCGTGGATGATGTTACAGCAGACTTTCGCGGGTTCTGATTATACAGCAAAGTTCTTAGAGACTTGTGCGAGACGTATCAGAAAGTATAATGGTTCTCTTTGCTGTGCATCTCAGAACTTCCGTGAGTTCGTTGCTCGTCAAGAAGGTCTTGCTGTACTTACTAACTCTGCGGTTAGAATGTTCCTCAAGCAAGAGGCAGAAGATGTACAGGCAGTAGGTGACAGATTTATTCTCTCAGACGGTGAAAAGGAGTTCCTTCTTTCAGCCGGAAGAGGAGATACTCTTATTAAAGTCAATAAGGAGTCATTTATTGCCGATGTTTATGCTTTTCCTTTTGAGGATGAACTTATCTCTAAGGAATACTTAGATGATACTCCTGATTATTCAGAGTAAAGGAGGAGCGGATGGAAATAAAAAGGTACATAAAGAATAAAGTTATATTGTTTTCTATATTCTTTCTTTTTGGATGTCTTTTCTTCGTGTCCAGACCTTCAGAGGCAGCTCATCAGAATGCTTTTATATGTTGTCTTATTGATGATATGTCTTTTCAGTATAAGACTGTGGTTTTCTATACTGGTGAAGAGATTGAGATGCAGAGACTTTCAAGGTTTTATGAACACGATTTCTTTGTAGATGATGCTCCAGATGACAGACTGGATATTCTTAATTATGACAAGATAGTAGGAGAAGAGTCTAATAAAGAAGTTACGGGTGATAGTGATTACCCAGCTTTCGAGACAGTCATTAATCCTACTAATAAAGGTCAGATTGCTATTAGTTATAAGGCAGAGGCAAGTAAAGACCAGTCCATTAAGAAATACATAAAGGAAATGGGTGGTACTTTCTATGGAGTTGATGAAGATCTTTATTGTATTCCAATGAGTTTTCCTTCTGATATAAGTTCAGATGCGACAGCCGGCGATATAAATAGGGCTTATCAAGTGTCTGAGACGTTAGGTGAAGGATTTAATGATGCTCTTTTATTCATTAATAATGGAGAATCGTATATTTCGACTTATCAGCTTATAGACGCTGCTTATGGACTTTGTACTATTAAGGATGGTGGTTATCTTCTTGGGCCTACTAATGAATATGGCGGTTCGGGAACTAAGTTTAAAGTCAATTTCTTAGACGACCAGCCAGAAGATGAAAAGGGTTATCAATATAACTGTAAGATTACGTCTGTAGATTACTCAAGAGATTATAAAAATCAATATGGTAATCAGACTTATAGTGATCCATCTGAAGAAGTTATAGGTAGTGGTTCTTTTGCTTGGAAGATGAAGAAAGGTTATAAGAACTGTGCAGATCAGGACGAGATGGAAGATGGCTCTCATAACACTATAGCTGAGTCTTATGATAGCTCTGTCGGAGATACTACATATATTTCTTGGGAACATCTCTTTGTTACAGCTGGAACATTATATAATCAAGGAATTACATACGCAAATCAAGCTGATGTATACAGTATGGATGCTCTCGAAAGCTCCGTTGTAAGATTCGTCAGAAACCTTCTCGGTGGCTTAGTCGGATACATTGACACGTTTACTATGGAAGACCTTATCTTTAATAATGGAGTTAGAGGTTCTTCAGCATATTACTTTGGAACATTCAATAAGAATTGGGAATATTACCTTCTCAATATGTTCCTTATATTCTCTGCTATAGCTGTATCCCTTGTCTTTTTCCTAGTCGTAAGAATGATTATGAAGAAGAACTTGTCTACAGCAAATATCTATGAACGAGTCTCGCTTATGGAAGAGATTAAGACGCTCCTCGTGTCCCTCTTCTTTATCTCGTTTGCGTGGGGGGCGATTCGAGTCGCGATGCTCCTCAATTTCAAGTTCGTAGGTATTTGGGGAGCTTTTGCAGATGGAAAAACGCTGAATACGATACATTCATCGTCTGTTCTCTTTAGTGGAATAGTTATTCAGTTTATTTATTTCGTACTCGAAATTTATATTAACTATGTATATATAATCAGAGGTCTTGTGATTGCAGCTCTTATTATCACATCCCCTCTCTTTATCCTTGCTTGTAATTTTGGTCGAAAGGGTAAGGCTATTACCGGTGCCTTCCTCAAGGAACTTGCTGGTTCTATATTCCTTCAGTCATTCCATGCGTTTATCTACGGAATGCTTTTGTCGGCTGCGACTGGTACGAGAGGAATCGAAAGTATAGTAATAGTAGCATCTGTTATTCCTCTTACTAGTATGTTTAAGGAAGTGACTGGTTCTGGAGGAGATGCAATCCTTAAGACAGCAAGCGGACTTTCTTCAACGACTGTTAATGCTGGTGCTAATGCTATTGGAACCGCTACTTCTGTTGCGGGAAATGCGATAGGTAAGATAGGTAGTGCTGTTGGTGGCCCAGTAGGAAGTGCTGTCGGTGGAGTAGTAGGTGGAGTTGTCGAAAGTGCTGGTGGCGCGATGCAAGCTGGGGCAGGGATTGGTCTTAGTATGTCGGGCGTTGGAAATGGAGATAGTCTTGCACAGAGAGGTATTTCACAAGTAGGACGAGGAGCTAATAGGGCTATAGATGGTATAGCTGGTGGCGGCGGTGCTGCAAGAGGTGGTACCGGCGGTTCAGCTGGCGGAGTAGGTGGTGCTATGGCTGGTGCATCTGGCGGTGGCGGTGGTGCTCCGAGTGGTGGATCTGCCTCTATAGGTGGTGGCTCTGGTGATGGAGGCGGAAGTGACAACATCCTTAGCGCATACAAAAATAATATGCCTAATGGGGATGTGACGGATACAGCTTCTCTTGATTCGTTTGTGAATCCATCTTTTAAAAGTAATCTTACAAATACTGGCTCGCTGGGTGCGATGAATAATCAAGATATAAAAGGCACTATAACTAATTCTCGTGCTTATAAGAATTTCGATACTTCTAGGGCTACTGTAGAATCTGGCGTAGATGCAAAAACTAATCAGACTTTCTTGCAGCAGTCATATGTTAGCCCCGGAAATATTTCGAGGGCTGATAGAAGTGATAGAGAAACCGCTCTTGCAGATGCAATAAGAGAGCGTGAACAAGCCATAGCAGATGATAAAAAGAATAATACTACCCGAAATGTAGCTAGTTTTAATAGAAAGTATGGTGTTAGTTATTCAAGCGTTGAATACGAGAGAAATGCTGATACTGGGGCAATGGATAAGAGGCTTGTATTAGGTAACTTTATGCCTAATAAGGAGGCTTAAATTAAATGAGTAACCGTGACGATTCCTCAAAACTTAATAAATATACCAACAAGGCATTAAGAGGAGTCGGCACAGCTACAAAGAAGGGGGTTAAGAAAGCTGGCAATTCCTTGATGGGTGCGTTTTTAAAGCTTGCCTCTTTCTTCTCTCCAGCTGGTCTGTTTTCTAAAGTTACAAAGGCTAGTCCTATCATTATTCTTTTTATTGCCGGAGCTATCTTCCTTTTCTTCGCTGGTGAAGAAGTGGGAGAGAATACGGGTAAAGATAAGAATGTAGTAGACAACGAAAATAGACCGGGGAGTTCATATTATTCGGATGACTCTGATACCGACACCGCATCTTCTACTAATGCTAAATCTACGGGAACTAGTGTGGTTAATGGAAATGGTACTGGAGATGATGCTGTAGAAGAGGCTCTTAAGTATGTCGGTGGTACTTATGTTTATGGTGGAGAAGATCCAGCGGGAGCGGGAGCAGACTGTTCGGGCTTTACTATGTATGTAATGGCTAAATTCGGTGTTTCCTTGCCTCATGACGCTGAGTCCCAGAGTAATATGGGTGAGGAAGTACCTCTTTCGGATATTAAAGCTGGCGATCTGCTTTTCTATACTGGTAATAGTGGTGGTATAGGTCACGTTACAATGTATATGGGTGGTGGACAAGTTGTACACGCATCCAGTCCTAAAAATGGAATTATGATATCCGATTATGGTTACAGAACGCCAGTTAAGGCTAGGCGATTCTTGACTGCTGGAACTAAAGACCATTCTGTTGCCGATGTTACTAATACTTTACCTACGGGTAGTTCTAATACAGCGAAGAAAGAAGAAGAAAATAGTGATGATTTAGGAGTAGAGCTTTCGCCTGCAAATTCTGCATCTCTTACCTTCTATAATGAAGTGTCTGAGCAGAAAAGTTCGTGGCAAGTTTACGATGATACTCTTCAAGGGGCAAGTCCTACGGACGCGGTGATGGCAGACGAAAATACGGAATATATAGAAGATTCCGAGACGGGTGATCTCCTTATAAGAGCTGACAGCAAATATGCTGTATCAGATTATTATAAGAATGATAAAAAGTACTTTGTCAGCCCATACCTTCTCTATTCAATGAACCGATACCTTTGGGGAGACTCTTATACTTACCCAGAGGCTTTTCTCAATCCTATTGCTCACGATGATGGGTATAATTTAAAAGACTTAGTAGATGAAAATAAAAAGGTATCTGTTAAGTCTAAGGATAGGGATAAGAATGGTGAGGAGACGGGAAAGGATATTACTTCTACCGCAGATTACGGTATTGCCTCTATCTTTAAGTATAAGAAAGAGGTGGCTAAAGATGAGTATAAGGGAAGTTATGTTCAGGAAGATTATTTCGATACCGCCTCTGGAACTATTAAACAGAGAGATATTAATGAAGAATATGACATAGTAGTAAATGAAGAAGAGAGAAATGTATTAGACTGGGTTCAGACTTTCTCCGGCTATGTTACCTATACTTATTCTCCTACTTCTGTTCTCGTAGAGGGGGTAAAAGACGGGGAGAGTAGTAATGAAAGTGATAATGTAAAGAAAGTAAAATATAAGACTGAATCTGTTTCTGTTTATATAGTTGTGCCTAAAGCTAATGGAGAGAATAAGACCGCTTATGCGAAGGGCGTGATTGCTGATGAAGAGAAGGCAAAAGAGTATTGCTCTAAGCATTCAGAATATACTCTTTATGGAGCGGAGTACGATGATGAAGGAAATATTACCAGCGCAAAGACAGCAAACAAGTCTTATGACTTATATAAATATAGAAGTGAAAGCTCTGGTAAGTATTCGAGTTTCGTGGAAATACAGTCTGTTGATACTACTCAGCAGAGTAATGATTACCTAAAACAGTATCTTGGTAATTTTGATTCCTATAAGCCTACTTCTATAGTCAGAGATACTGAGATATTCCAGAAGTTTACTTCTACGGGAAGTGTTTCTGCTAGGTCTAAGGTGTCTGATACGGGTTCTACCGCCTCTGGTGGTGGTGATTTCGCTGCTTGCTTTAATGACGAGACGATAGGAGAGAGGATAAAAGTAATCTGGGACACAGCTCTTGCTTGGGGATATTCCGAAGAGCAAGCGGCAGCCGCCCTCGGTAACTGGTGGTACGAGTCGGGCGGAGCATATGATCCTAGTGCAGTAAATTCCTCTTCGGGTGCTTATGGAGTATGTCAATGGTTAGGCGGAAGACGAGATAATCTTTATACATTCGCAAAGGATTATTTTGGAGAAGATGGTAGTAGTGCATCGTTTGAGGCTCAGGTTCTCTTTGCGATGATGGAGCTTGATTATAATAATTCTTACTCGTGGTGTACTTGTCAATGGATGGCATCGGGTTCTACTCAACCTAATGGTACATATTCTTATTCTCAGATGACGGATTATTGGAACACCTCTTCGGATGTTAATGATCTTACTCTTGCTGTCTGTCAAGGCTGGGAAAGACCGGGAGATACGGATGGTTCTCTTTCAAGAAGGCAAACTTTTTCTAATGATGCTTTTTCTGAGTTAAGTGGACAAGATTTTGGTCTTGCTCTTGAAGTTATTGATCCATCTTCCAGCTCTGCAAACTCTAATGACTCCTCTGTTAAACACTCGGGAGCTACCAAGAGTATGTCTGAGAAAGATAGGGAGCTATATAATACTTTTTATAATCAGGCAAATAACCTTTACGATGGTACTCATACAATGGCTGCTTATAGTAATGGTCTTACTATTGAGAAACAAGAAGAAGTCCTTCTTCTTGCCTCATCCCTTGCTAGAAATGAGTCTATGAATGAGGTTAAGCTGAATTTGGGACTAGAACTCTGGGAAGAGAATTATATAGTAAATCAAAGTGCTATTGACGAACAGTCTACTTATGCTGGTTCTTTAAGTAGTGCGGATATGGCAAAGGCAGAAGAGTTTATTGATTATGATTTTATGTGGCCTTACGCTAAGGATACGGTTACTACTTCGGGTGATAGTTTCCTAAGTAGTGAAAAGTTAAGTAGTAGATTTGGGCCTAGAGTTGCCCCTACAGCTGGTGCAACAAGTAATCATAAAGGTCTTGACACTAAATGTAATTCCGGTACTAAACTTCTTGCTGTTTCTGATGGAACTGTTAGTTATGTTGGTTATGATTCTGGAGGTGGTAACTGGGTTGAAGTATCACACGGAACTGATGCAAAGGGTAGAGAGGTTAAATCTCAATACTTCCATATGTCAGATAATAGCTTTGTAACAGTAGGACAATCAGTTAAAAAGGGAGATGTGCTTGGGCTCTCTGGAAGTACTGGAGCATCAACTGGCCCTCACTTGCATATTAATATTTTGGTTAATGGACTATGGTATAATCCTTTGGCGTTTTATGACCTTACAGCTGTGCCTATGGTTGATACAGCTGGTTCAAGTAAATTGGAGAGTGTTGATTTTACCAACTCTCTTCCTTCTGACTTGGAATCTTCATATAAACAGTATCTCTACTGGGATGGAAGTCAGTATCAAGAGTGGTAAAAATGTGTAAAAATAATAAATATATATTATAATATAAATTCGATAGGAGATGAAAATATGGCAAAGGCAAGATATCCTAAAAGATTAGGGAGCAGAATAAGAAATGCTCGTAAAGGATCTGATATATCTATTACGGAGCTTGCAGAAAAACTTAACGTGACACCTTCTACGATAAGTAACTATGAGAGTGGTCGTCGCGTCCCTACTCTTAAAACACTAGTAAAGATATCGGAAGTAACCGATAGAAACCTTATCTATCTTCTCGGAGATTATCTGGAGTATCAGGAAGAAGAGAAGTATCCTGAGTATTTTATTACTAAAGATGAGGCTCTCAAACTTCTTAGAAGTGTATCTAAAGAACATCGCAGCTCTGATTTTGTTGCTCAGGTTAGTGATATTATGCAAGTTATAGAAGGTAAAGCTGAGTGGGGACAGAAAAAGGTTGTGACCTAGTTCTAGTATTCGTTTAATATAGTAAATTATTTAAACGAATCTGGAGGTGAAAGAGATGAAAAAAATATATTTACTTATGCTACTTGTCTTAAGTGGTTTTGTTATTATACACTCTAGTTCTGTATCTGAGGCCTCTTCTGTGGCTGTTATAGATATAGGTGGAGAAGGAGTAACAGAGGGTGGTACTGGACAAGGCAGCACCGAGACAACTACACAGACTACTACACAAAGTAATGATGGTAATAAGTTTGGGGTAGTAGATGATGGTTCTGGTAAAGAATCAGAGTCTTCCTCTTCTGGAGAAAAGCAGAAGATATTTAATCAGTCAGGCGAAGAGGCTATGGATGAGACTTTAAACTCTAATGATGTGCAGATAATGGAAGGCGATTGGGAGTTTGGAGACGATATATTACCAGAGGTTGAGGCAGAAGGGTTCTTTGAACACGTTTATAATAAGCTTTGGGTAGCAACAACTGGTTTTCAGAAGATTGTATGTATCTTTGCTGTAATATTTATGCTTATATCACTTGTTATGATACTTGTTTCGTCAATAGGAAACAGAGCTAGACTTCCTTGGTATCTGCTTTCTTTCCTTATTAGTGCGATAGTATTTACTTGTTCACTATATGCTCCGCAGATCATGTCGGCATTTAATAACTGGTTTATTACTGAATAATAATCATTTTTAGGCACTTGCTTTTGGCGGGTGCCTTTTTTTATTTACCATTAGAGTTCCGGTTACTATATATTTTGTTCTGCTAGGTATTTGTATGTTACTGTATCTACATTTTTCGAATATTTTGGTATACCAATATATTTGATTTTGGTATTTTGAGTGTAAAAGTGTCGCAGTAAAATATACAAATATTAAGGTTGGAGAAGAGTATGTCTTTACGGGTACGCTTTTGGTTAAGGCTGATAAATGTATTAACCGTGTTGGGTTGTCCGTTGCGGGTTATCCGTTTTGGGTTTTGTTGTTTTTTTTCGTTATATAAGATATCCATAAAAAAAGAATGCTACAAGGAGTAGCAAGAGAAAGGAGAAAGATATGATGGATGTAAAATATGATGAAAAGGGATTAATAAGTGTTTCGAATGAAACGGGAAACATCACTCTTTCGATAGGGGATGTAGAGGAAATAGTAGCGAACTACGATAAGAATGTCTATTATAGAGCGGATGTTCTTAATCGTATAGAAGAGCTAATTAAAGAAGACGAACTTGATGAATCCGCATTAACAAATGATGAGTACATTAAGGACGTTTTAAATGAATATGCTTACAATAGAGATGAGTATTCTCAGGGTAGTGATTTCACTATGAATTGGGATGACTGTCTTGACTTAGCTTTTGATGAAGTCGATTATAACGAATATATGTAACAAGCATATTCTTGAAAAGGGTTGTCGTAATGACAGCCCTTTTTTAATGTTCACAAAATATTTTTTTTAGTTACATTCTCTACCTGTCAACCTCAATAGTAGGAGGATGGGGGTTATGACAAGGTTGGGAGTTCGTCTTTTAAGGGGGAATTTCGGCTCCTCTTTTTCGTTATATAAAGTATCCAAAATAAAAAGATTACTACAAGGAGTAGTAAAAGAAAGGAGAATGAATATGGATAATTATTTAACAAAGGAGGCTGTCCTTGAAGCGGCAAAAAGATGTGTAGGAGACGAGTACGATGGAGTAGAGGTAACTAGTGTAGAGTTAGTTGAAGCTCCGAAGGAAAATGAGACTAGAGAAGGACTTCAGATTAGTCTTAGCACTAATATTCGTCCTATTGTTTATGGTAATTTTAGAGACGTTGTTGAGCTTTATTCGGCTATGGAGAATGCTATTTTTGAGGCCATAGATAAGAATAAGTATTCTAGTGTTGACCTTACTGATAAGTCTCGCTGGAGACTCAGAGCTGTCAACAAGGAAGTTGCTCAGAATACGGGTTTTCTAAAAGATGTGGCCTATGTAGAGGTAGAGGATCTTGCGATTATTCCTTGTTTCTTATTGGATGATGGCGATAATTCCCCTCTCACAATAGAAGTCTTGGAGAAAGGGTGTTGTACAACTATTCAGGAGTTCTTTGATGTCGTAGACAAAAACGACAGTAGTTACATAGATGTTTACAAGATAACCGACATAATAAGAAAACTTGATCCTGAACTAGCTGAAATGCCAGACGAGATATTCGAACTCGTATTTGGAAATAATCCGCTCTGGGTTGTTCAGGATGAGACAGGCCCTTGGGCTACGGGACTCTTTGCTATGAAGAGTAAGCTCGATGAACTTCGTGAAAAACTCGGAGACTTCTATATAATTCCTTCATCAAATCAAGAATTAATAGTAGCTCCGGTGGAAGAAGTTGGAACTTCTGAGATTCTGAATGAGATTATACCTATGGTTAATCAGTCTTCAGTATATGAGGAAGAAGTACTTTCGGATCATACTTATCTGTATGATGGTGAACTTAAGAGTGCATAATCTATGTTTCTCTTCAATATTAAAGGGTTGTCATTACGAAATGACAGCCCTTTTTTAGTGTTCAAAAACAGTCAGCTTCTCAGCCTTTCTCTCAGCCTTGTATTCCTCTTGGACTCCTCTATACGTTCTATTCCTCGTCTAAGACTGTCCGTATCCCCTATCCATACAAACTTAGTCTTTGCTCTGGTAACAGCTGTATAAAGGATAGTGCGGGAATTATTAACGAGAAGGGGAGAGAGAGGCATTATAACTATCGGATACTCAGATCCTTGAGCTTTATGAACTGTAGTAGCATAAGCTAAAGTAAGTTCGTTAAGAATGCTATAGTTATAGGATACAAGCTTAGTATCGGATACGAGTTTACCGTTTTCTATCTTGTAATCATCATAACTTACTATTACTTCTTCTTCTTCATCGTCTATTTTGTATACCTTTCCAATATCACCATTAAAGACATTAAGAGTATAATTGTTTTGTGTCTGCATCACTCTGTCCCCTTCTCTGAAGATAGTACTACCGAGCTGTACTTCCATCTTTTCTTCGGAAGGTGGGTTTAGATGGTTCTGGAAGACACGGTTTAGGTTTATAACTCCTACATCTGTCTTTTTCATAGGGGAAAGTATAGTTATATCGTCTATACTTGCTCCCACCTTTTCTAAAGCATCGAAAGATTTAAGCGTAAGGTTTATGATCTGGTCTGGATGATAGGCTGGGAAGAAAAAGAAGTCTTGCTTTGTAAGGTCAAACTGTAACCCACCTTCGCCTATCTCTGTTACTCCTTTTAGTATATTCTGAGCATTTATATTAATCTGGCTTTCTCCCGCTTGCCTATAAAGGTTTTGGAGCTTTACAACGGGAACAGCTCCGCTTTCTATCATGTCTCTAAATGGAAGGCCCGCACCTACTGGTGGCAGCTGGTCTTTGTCTCCGACAAGTATAAGAGTGGCATCCGCCTCGTAGACAGCTCTTAGTAAGATGTGGAAGAGGGATATGTCTATCATAGATGCCTCGTCTACTATTACATAGTCTGTATCAAGCTTTATATCATCATTTGTATATTCCCAGTTGGCTGTGAGTCCTAAAAGTCTATGTATGGTAGAGGCGTTTATTCCTGTCATCTCAGACATTCTCTTGGCTGCTCTTCCGGTTGGCGCACAAAGAGTTATGTCTGCTTTTGGATTAATATAGCTTATACATTGAATGATAGCATTAATGGTTAGAGTCTTGCCCGTACCCGGCCCACCAGTAAGGATAGATACCTTATGGTTGACAGCATTTTCTACTCCCTTTACTTGTACTGTATCCAGTACTATTCCAGTTCTTTTGGTATAGTTTTTCATAAAATGGCCTATATCATAAGTCTTGCTTTTCGAATTAGAAAGGAGCATTTTCTTAACCATTTCTGCTGTTTCTATTTCTTTTTTGTATATCCAAGGAAGATAAAGGAGTCTGTCTGTTTCTGTTTTCTCATCCTTTATCTGTCCTGATTTGATTAGTTCTTCGATTTCTTCGGAAATATCCGAACAGTCGAAAGGTGCGATTCCGTTACTATTCATAAAGCTATAGAGGTTTCTCTTTATATCTGATTCCTTCTCAAAGAGATTTCCGCTCTGGAACATATTGTCGTGAATATAAAAGAGAATAATCCTCTGCTTTCTATTTGGACTTTCTGTATCTATTCCGCTGTTAAGAGCGATTTTGTCTGCGAGAGGGAATCGGGAGAGAGTATTCTTACATATAGAATATGGATTTGCCATAATAGTCTCTAAAGAGTCGTCTCCAAACTCATTATATATGTCTATAACATCATTATAATTAGATACGCCTTTCTGAAAGAGATAAATAGAAAGTCTCTCTAATGATTCTGAATCCTTTACCTTTTTAACTATTCTTTTCTTTATCTTTTCAGAAATACCCTTTATTCCATCTAGTCCGCCTTCTTTGATTCTGTCAAGTGATGCCTCTCCGTATGCTCTTATTATCTTTTCAACTGTTTTTTCGCCTACTCCCTTTACGTTCTTGATAAGGAAGTGACGTATACCATTGATGTTAGATGGGAGAGTGCGTACTGGGTAAAGAGCGTCAAGAGAATAACCGTACTTATTATCATACGACCATTTACATTTAGCTTTATATACATCCCCTGCGTCTGCTCTTGGGAAAAGTCCTTTTACAGATATCTGGCTATGTGTATTTTTTCTGTTCTCCTCGTCCATTTTTACATTACTAGCTTTGATAATCGCAAAGTCATTAGTCTGACTTCGGAAAATAACGTAGCTGATCGTAAATTCAACGTCGAAGGTTTCTTCTGTGACTCCCATTTTCTATATTCTCCTCAAATTATCTCAAAAATAGCACAAATAATAAATTTATATTATAATATAATTTTAACATAACAATGTATTTTTTACAAATTTTTCGTTATTTAATATATAGGATAAATCAGGGAGAGGAGAGTGATGAAAACACCGGATATTTTTAGGCCGGTTTTTTGATATTTATTGGTTTCCCAATAGATTTGGTGGGGAATGCTTAAATTTCCCGCGGCGGGAAAATATTTTCTATTTACAGAAATATGAAAGCAACTTACAATATAAATATATTATAAGATAAATATATCTATAAAGAGATATATTAAATCTGTAATATGTTTAGAAAGATACTTATAAGTGATATAAGTAGGAAAGGAGGCTGTGTATGCCTAAACAGAAAAAGCTGGACTTCAAGACGCATATGAAGGAACATACGATACTTAAAGGTCTTGTAGTCTATTGCGACAGAAAGAAGAACGGTGAAGATTCAGAGAACGAGGTTATCTGTATTGACTGTCACGGTACTAATGTCTTCATTAAGAAAAAGGATGCTATTCTCTACCAATTCTCTGATGCCTTGTCTCGTCTCGTAGGAGATGAAGTAAAGTTCTGTATCAAAAGTATAGAGAACGAAGGAGAGAAGGATGAGAAGATATGGGGCTCTATGAAGATGGCTAAAGAGGTGCTTATAGCACCCGTTATGGAGCGTCTTAAGAGTGGGGAAGTGGTTAAGGGCATTGTCCTTAATGCTGTTGCCTACGGAGCTTATATTGCGGTAGGAGACGTTACTGGACTTATGAAGAATACGGACTTCTCAGATGATGGTGGAGAGATAAGGGACTTTTATCAGAGAGGGGCAGAGATAAATGTAAAATACAAGCACACCTCAGCGTCTGGCATGATTTATTTTCTCCCAGAAGAGAAGAGAAAGGGTACTTCGTCAGTTAAAGTAAAGAACCTCTCAGTTGGTGTTGTTATAGCTGGAAAGATAGTTAATGCTTACCCAGACAGAGTATATGTTAATGTACTTCCGGGGGTGGATGTGCTATGTTTCTGTCCTAAGAATTTAGGGGAGCTTAGAGACAACGATCACGTTCAGGTAAAGATAACTAGAATGTATAAAGACGGAGAAAGGCTTATTGTAAAAGGTAAGATACTTGGTAAGCGTGGCTCCGCAATAAATTTTGTTTAGGAGGATTTGATATATGAGATATTTAAAAGAGGAAAATACTCTTAATATACCAGAAGATTTTGAGCAAGCTTTTTGTAAGGATCCGGCACTTAATACAGACCTTACTCAGATAATGCTCTTAAAACATAGGGGAATCATAGATAAGACAGATATTAAGATTCTTGAGTTTGTCTATGAGATGAAGTTTGTAACTGTACAGCAGATGGAGAGGTTTGCGGCATTCGAGGGGATAGAGAAGGATGACCTAGAGGCAAGGCTTTCCGTAATGTATTCAAACTCTATAATTAATAAGTTTGGATTCGTAGAAGAAGAAAAGTATAGAGGTAAGCTACCATCTGATATTAAGCTTTTCTATTGCCTTCATACTGGCGGTAAACAGCTCCTTGATAACTTTGGTACTGATGATTATTATGATTGGGTTGTAGGTTATAATATAACTAGTCCTAAAGGCGTTTCTAAGACTATTATAGCGTCAGAGCTTTACTTACAGCTATATACTTCGAATGTTCCATTTGTCAGCCATACAAGAAGACCATCTTATACGATTAAGGAAAAGAGCTTTTGCGGTGGTGAGGAGTTCTGTATGATGGTTAATAATACTCCGACCTACTATATTTCTGAGGTGTTCTTTGCATCAGATAAGCAGAATATAGTTAAGCAGAAACTTCGTAACTATGAAGGTGTCTTCTCTTCAAAGGGTTGGATGAGATATTATAAGGATGGAAATGAGGTTCCAACACTTCTCTTTATAACAGAAGATGATGATACAGCATCTCAGCTTGCGGGACTCATTAATGAGTTTTATCGTTTTACTGGCACTTATCTTCTTACAACAAAGGAGAGGATACTTCAGGGTATAACAACTGAGGGTTCATTCCTTTATCACGATAGGGACATTAATAAGCTTAAGGCTACTTGCTTAGAAAAGTTACTTTAAACATATTTTGAGGGAGTTATGAGAAAAGGGCTTAGACTGAAAAATTTCAGTTTGAGTCCTTTTTATCGTTATATAAGGTATATAAAAAAGATTCTCAGCGTGGAGTTGAGAAAATAAAAGGTATATATGTATTCTTATAAGCCTCTCGGGAATACATATTAAAGGTAAAACCTTATAAAGAGAGGGACGTTCCTTTTTATAAACCTCGTACAGTTCGGCTGGCGAGGTTTTTTTATTATATCGTTTTATAGAGTATACAAAAAAAGATTTCCGCAAGGAGCGGTCATAGAAAAGGAGTAAGAAATATGGGAAAAACAAAGAAAGTGGCAGCGACTCTCGCTGCAAAGAAAACGGAAGAAAAGCTTTCTGCTCTTGCGAGTGTTGTGTCAACATCACTTGAGGATCTGGCAGAGGCTTATACTACCTCTGATGAACTTAAGACTTGTAAATTCCACTTCCACACGCCACCTATGGCTGTGGATCTGGGAAAGCTCGACTTTATGAGCGGGCTAAGTAATGCTGAAGCTGAATACGTTAGAAGTAACGCAAGCTCTTTTAGATTCTTTTGCTTTCCAAAAGAGGCAAAGAAACTAAAGAGTATCTGTGAAAGTATCAGAAGATATCTGAAGAGCCTTACAGTAGGCAATTCAGACTATATATCAGCTGATGACTTCTACAACAAGTTTCTCCCTTACCTCTCTAGTAAGGAAGAGGAACTGGATGCTTTAAAACAACAGATAGACATTTATTATGAAGAAGAACTCAAGTCGTTTTCTGATAATGTGATGTCTGTTGTTAATGCAGTCTGTCCACAGAGGGTAGATGGTGCAAAGGCTGCCGTGTCCTATATCACAGGACGAACTAAGGAATCATTCCTTGACAATATCAGCTTTGATCTTGAAACTGGTTTTGAGGCAACCGGGGCATCTTCGCCAGACCTCTCAGACCTTCTCAAAAGGTCTAAAGAGGCATATGTGCTTAGAGAAATCGAGGGTATATATGTGGGACAGCTCCAGCAACTCTGGGACATCATGGCACACTTCGTAACTATTATAAAGAGTGCCCCTGATAGTCTTGCAGGCTATCAGATTACCAGACGAGCTATGAGAGAGGGGGCTGAAAAAGTAGAAAAAGAAAATGTCGGTGGTATCCCAATTATCACCGAGCTTTCCTCAAGGATAGTTGCCTTGGAGAAAGAAGAGGTCAGAGATCTCTCGAATACAGAGGCATTTGATATAATGTCTCAGATATTTGGGCGAGGCTCTGAGTTTGGAGCATCTTTCAAGTTTTCAGAAGACTTGCCTGATTGGGTAGTAGCAGAGGACTTGATGGAGGCTTATGAGCCATAAAAGAGAAAGGGTTATCGGGATTTTTCGGTAGCCCTTTTTTATTGGTGGGTTTTGATGATGTTGGGGACTGGCGTGGGCCAACAGGAATGCTCCCTGCGTGATTCGTTTTTAATATTTTGGTATACCAATAGATTAGTGGTGTTTAGAGCTGCTCTGAGACTGGACTGCTGGACAGGTTCCATTTATCTCTCTATGGAAACCCAGATTATTTGGGAAAATAATAAATTTATATTATATTATAAATTTCGTTGAATTATATTTTTTGCTGTGGGTTGATTTGTTTTTGGAACAAATTTATATTATAATATAAATTATAGAAAAACCTACAGTTTGTGCTGATTTTTAGCGTATGGGAGGATTATGACACATACGTTTGGGTTATAATATTATGTAGTGGGTAATGAATTTATTGATAAGAGTTTATTGATTTCGCGTATTGGAAAGAAAAGGAGAAGGAATATGAGTACGATTAAGTTTGATACTGAATTAATTAAGGGAAAGATACAAGAAAATGGTGTTCCATCCATTAAAATATCGACAGTAATTTTAGGTAGAAGTAAAAGTTATATGAATAAGTGCTTTGATAAGGGCTCTATGGGAGAGGTAGAACTTGAAAGGCTTTGTATGTACTTGGGTGTGGCATTTGAGGATGCTGTTGTTAAGGAGCCTATTGTTAGAGAGGAACCAAAAGAGGAAGTCAAAGAAGTTTCTTCTACAAGTGGTGAGGGAACCTATAACGAAAAACTTGATTTACTTACTGTTGGAATTAATACGCTTTATGAAACACAGAGCGATACAAATAAGCTTTTAATGGATCTGATTCAGGAAATAAAAGTTTCTAATCAGAAAATGGAAAGAATTGAAAAGAGACTTGGGACTATGGAAAACGCAACCGCTCAGACCTTGTCTAAATCTATAATGATGGTTGAAACTCAGCAAGAAATGGAAAAACATTTTAGAGAGGCTAAAAGTACGCTTGCTTTTATAAAAGGAAGAACTACAGATATTCAGCAAGAAGTTTGTGCTAAGCCTCAGAAGAGAAAGTTAGCATAATGTATTTTGGTTGTGAGTTATTAATTATGACTCTTGATAAAACTTCTGATAAATAAAAGAGGTATATTTATGGGTAAGGAATATGAAATAAAAACGAATTTAACTATATCCGATACTGATGCCTTTCTGAATGCTTTACAGTCTTCGACTGGATGTATTATTAGTGAAAGTGATCTGGAGAAGATTAAGGATTATATAAATAACAACGAAAATACTATATTTTATTTCGATAACGACCTTGTCGAGAGACAGTCTCCTGATACCGCTCGGAAAGTCATTCTCGACACCGGTGTTCTCAACCCCCGCTCTCAGCATCTTTTCCTTTCTCTCGTTAAAGAGGGAGAAGAGGAGTTTAGAGGGTATTTCGTTCAGACCATACACGCTTTCTTTAAGTATGGCAGGGAGCGGTTTAGGGGTAAGGAGAGTACCTTTAAGCAGAGATATAATGCTTTTACTGAGAAGTTTAGGGCTATAGCTGAAGAAAAGAAAGATAAAGTCCTTACTTTTGAGCCTATCCCTACAGTAGAGGAACCGGATCCGTATGAGAAGAAGGAAGAGAAACAAGATGAAAACTACTATAATAATCTTAATGAGCTTACAATACCTTTAAAGAGGTTATTAAATAAGAATGAATGGGCTCTTGATGAGGGGTTAGATAGGCATATTAAAGTAATCGGAGATAAGATTAAGGTTGCTATCAAAAAAGAACTTACAGATTACTATGTAATGAACGATCTGAAGGACGTAATTGTAAATACTGGACTGATGGATAAATTCGGTAATTATATCCTTATTATGTATAGGCTTAATTATACCTATGACAGTTACAGACCACATAGCATTCTTGACAGTAAGCAAGACTATATAGATTATGGATTTTCTAAAGAGCAGGCATCTTTTCCTCTTATCCCTATTCCTAATATTATCGCAGAGGAGATAAGGCATGGAATATCGTCTGATTTTGATGATTATGACCTTTCTTTTAATTCTTTAAAGCATATTATTATAGATAGAAGAGAAAGGTTTCCAGAACAATGTAGTATCCTTTCGGAAAGAGATTTAGCAGAGAAAATAAAGAATGCTCTTAAAGACGGGGTAGAAAAACTTAAAATGGATAGTGGATACGCTAAGCCTATTTATAGTACAGATACTCACGAAATATGCTGGGTTTTTCCTCTTAAGATATTTGCTAAGGCTAATGAGGAGCCTGAGCTTGTGCTTTGTGTCAGAAAGGATAGAGATTTCTATTCTCTCAAAACTGTACTTCCTTATGATGAGGAGCTAAAGGATAGGATTAGAAGTGCGAAACTTTATCAGAGCGAATGGTAGAGAGAAAGGAAGGGAAGGCGGAATAAGATGCTTTCCCTTCATTAGATTTGTGTTTCATATTACTCTAAAATGAAATATAATAAAAAATGAAATTGTTCAATCTATAACTATGCGGAGGATGTCCTAAAGACGGGGCAGAGAATATGTAATAATGACTAATATACAAATAGATATATGCAATTATTTAAGCTCTGAATTTATAGGGTGCAGATACGAGCTACTTGGTAAAGATAGAGTTAAGGTAATAGGTAAGGGTGGAGAGGAATATACTTTTACTTGTAACATTTTTGGCGATATTTTAGATGTCAAGACTAAAGAGGTTGTCGCAATCTCAGACCTTCCTCACGACCTAGACTTAATAGGAAACCAGAGACCTTCTTCTTGGAAAGGTAAGAATGAGAGTTTCAAGGGGATGGCTCCTGGGAAAGAACAGGATCAGGATTAAGATAGAATATATTGGTATACCAAAAGATTAGGAGATAAATCATGTCGAAGCAGCGTCGGATCCACAACTTTTATCTTTCGGAAACTGATTCCGATGAATCTACTGGGTATCTGGTTAAGCAGCTGAATGGTAAAGGAGAAGTTGTTTTAAAAACTTTTATACCTATAGAACAGCTAGAATGGTTTCGGGATAAGGACTATAAGATAGTTAGTAGAGAGGAATTTGAGAAGGTAGGAGAAAGGAATAGATAATTAAAGAAGGATAGTGGTGTTTAGTGATAGAGGTTAATAAAAAATATGGTTGTATGACTGTACTGGATAACGGAGAAGAATATAGGCGTTCTGAAGTTTATAGAGAGGCTTTAAAGGAGCTTGATAGTATTGAACCGTATAGAAAGATGGGTTCATATGAACATCAGGATTTAATGTTAAGAATCCAGCCACATTATAAGTGTAAATGTATATGTGGAAGGATTCAGTATTTTAATGAAAAAACACTACTAAAAAATCCAAAGTATTGTTATTATCCTATATCTATTGCGGACAATCAGTTTAATTATAGTATTGAGGCTCAGATGAAGACTCGGCGAAAAGAAGAAAAATATGAAGGCCTAGAAAACATAAAGCTTTGGTCGAAACCACCAGCCGGAAGGCCTTCGTATTATTATTTACTTTCGGAAAGTGAACCTATTGATTATAGCTTACCGTCTGAAGATTATTGTGAGCGATATAATAAATATAAAACTAGACAACTTTTAAAGAAGGAAAAGGAATATAAAGAAACAGTCGATAATCTTACTAGGGTATATGCAAAGAATTACGACTATGATTTCGTGGGGAGACAGTATGACTCGCTATATATAGAGTCCTGTACAAATGAACATTTAGAGAGTAAACCTTATTTTTCTTATAAACAAGCTCTACGAGGATGTAAACGTAAAGTGTGGCATAATATAACTGTATATAAGGAATATAGATGTAAATGTCTATTGTGTGGGAAGGAACAATTAGTTACTTGCGATAAGTTTGGAATATATCCGCCTACCGAATATGGTTATCACGCATATAATGGATATTGGAGTGAGGTTTATTGTAAGTGTCACGAGTTGTCTTCATTTCAATGGATTGTTAATAAAATCTTATTTGAGAATGAAGTTGATTATAAGGTTGAGGTTTCTTTCTCGGACTTATTAGGTGTTTCAGAAAGGGTTCGGTTAAGATTTGACTTTGCTGTTTATAACAATGACGGTTCTATTAAGTGTTTAATTGAATGTCAAGGAGAACAACACTTTAAACCAGTTGAAGAATTTGGCGGAGAACCAGCTTTTATAGTGCAACTTCAAAACGATAATAAAAAAAGAGAATATGTTAAGAAGAATAATATTCCATTAATTGAGCTTTCTTATAAACATAAGACCTATGATGATATATGCAATATATTAAAGAATAATAATGTTATATAGTTAGAATTTATATTTGGAGAGGTATAAATATGACAATACAAGAACAGAGCGAGGCTGCAAGACAGTTTTATTATGACTGGAAAGATAAAGGAAAAGAAGATGAGCACGACCAGTCTTTCTGGATAGATATTTTTCAGAAAATATTAGGCGTAGAAGATGCGACCTCTAAGATAGAGTTTCAGAAGAAGGTATTAGTAGATGGGCACACTAAGAGAATTGATGCTTATGTGACGGACACTAATGTTCTTATTGAGCAGAAATCGAGGGGTATTGCTTTAGATAAGAAAATTCATAACTCGGGTGGTTTAGACCTTACTCCTTACGAGCAAGCTAAGAGATATAATGATAATCTTCCTCATAGTGAAAAAGCTCGTTATATTGTAACTTCGAATTTTGAAGAGATTTGGGTTTATGATATGGAGAAGAGGGATCCGGTTGCAGAAGTGCAGAAGATATATATTGAGAATCTTCAGACAGAGGTTTATAGACTTGATTTTCTCGTTTCTAAAGAGTCTGCAAAGATTACGAAGGAACTTACTGTTTCTAAGCAAGCTGGTGATATTGTAGGAATACTTTATGACGAACTTTATAAAAATTATAATAATCCTACAGATGAAACTTTAAAAAGTCTTAATAAACTATGTGTACGACTTGTTTTTTGTCTTTACGCAGAAGATGCAGGCCTTTTTGGTAAAAAAGATATGTTTTATGAGTATCTTAAAGATACTAAACCTAAAGATATGAGAAGGGCTTTAAAAGACCTTTTTAGAGTGCTTGATACTCCTGAAGACAAAAGAGATCCGGACGAGGACGAGGAACTTCTTGCGTTTCCTTATGTTAATGGTGGCCTTTTCACAGATGAAAATATTTCTATTCCTCAGTTTACGGACGAATTAAAGGATATTTTATTGGAAAAAGCATCTAATGAATTTGATTGGAGCGATATTAGTCCTACTATATTTGGAGCAATATTTGAATCCACTCTTAACCCTGAGACAAGAAGAAAAGGGGGTATGCACTATACGAGTACCTCGAATTTGCACAAAATTATTGACAACTTGTTTTTAAATGAGTTAAAGGCGGAATTTGAAGAAATAAAAAACCGAAAGAATGTTGGCGGGGCTAAAACTAGAGCGTTAAAACAGTTTCAGAATAAGCTTGCGTCTTTGACGTTTTTTGATCCAGCTTGCGGTTCTGGAAATTTTTGTACTGAATCATATATTTCTCTTAGAAAACTCGAAAACCTTGTTTTGAGAGAGTTAAAGAGTGATGTTGCAGAGGGACAAATGACGCTTAATCTATCAGGAATAGCTGAAGAGATGTTAGAGATTAAGGTTTCAATTCAGCAGTTTTATGGTATAGAAATAAATGATTTTGCTGTTACTGTAGCGAAGACTGCTCTTTGGATAGCTGAGTCTCAGATGATGAAGGAGACTTTATCTTTTGCCGATATCGGAGCTAATTTCCTTCCTCTCAAGTCTTATGTGAATATTGTAGAGGGTAATGCTTTACGAATAGATTGGAATGATGTTTTGCCGGCTGAAAAATGTTCTTATTTATATGGAAATCCGCCTTTTATCGGTCATCAATGGCGAAGTCCAGAACAGATAAAAGATATGGAAATTGCTTTTTATGACTTAAAAAAACACGGAAAGTTAGATTATGTTTGTGGTTGGTATAATAAGGCGGCAGATTATATGACGAGTAGGACTAAGGCTGCCTTTGTTTCTACTAATTCTATTTGCCAAGGAGAGTCTGTTGGTATTTTATGGCAACATTTGTTTTCTAAGGGCGTGAATATCACTTTTGCTTATAGAACTTTTGTTTGGGATAGTGAGGCAAATTCTGTAGCTCATGTACATTGTGTTATTGTTGGTTTCTCAAAGGAAAAAAATATTGGAAAAAGAGTCTTGTTTGAAGATAATCAGAGCAGTCTTGCTGATAATATTAATGGTTATCTTGTTTCTGCTCCTAATGTTTTTATTCAATCAAGGGGTTCTTGTCTTTATAAAGAATTACCTGATATGTTTAAGGGGAGTCAGCCTACAGACGGGAACAATCTTATTTTAGAAGAAGATGAATATAAGAGGTTTATTGAAGAAAACCCAGATAAAGAATTCTTAATAAAGAAATATATGGGTTCTTATGAGTTTATAAATAATAAAAATAGATACTGTTTATGGTTAAAAGATGTCTCTCCAGCTATTTATAAAAATAATAGGTTTATTACGGATAGGCTTAAAAAGGTTTCAGAAATGCGAAAGAATAGTGCTACTGCTTCTGTTAGAAGGGATGCTAATACTCCTTATCTGTTTACTCAAATTCGTCAGCCTGAATGTGATTATTTAGCCTTTCCTGCAATGTCTTCCAGTAGAAGAAATTATTTGCCTATTGGCTATATATCAAAGGATATTATTGCGAGTAACCAGTTGTATGTTCTTCCAAATGCTAATATTTATATGTTTGGCGTTTTAACATCTAATGTTCATATGGCTTGGACTAAAACCGTTTGTGGAAGGTTAAAGAGCGATTTGAGATATTCTCCGTCAGTTTATAACAACTTCCCTTGGCCTTCGCCTACTCCAGAACAGAAAAAGAAAATAGAAGAAACCGCACAGGGTATCCTAGACGCTAGGGCTTTATATCCGGATTCATCTTTGGCAGATTTGTATGATCCTCTTACAATGCCTAGAGAATTACAGAAGGCCCATACAGCGAATGATATAGCGGTTATGAATGCTTATGGATTTAATATAAAAGAAACTTCATCGAGTGACTGTGTGGCTCACTTGATGAAAATGTATCAAGAATTAACAAGTAAACAGTAGGTGTTATATGTCTGTTCAGTTTTCTCAATGCTTAGATTGTAACAACTTCATATCCCGCTCCGGATCCCTTTTCCTTTGCAAAGCCTTTCCCGAAGGCATTCCCGCAGACCTTCTCTGGAACCGTATCTCCCATCAAGAGAATGTCCCCGGAGATAACGGGATAAGATTTGAGGGAATCGAGAACCCTCTTAACCCTGCTCTTGAGCAGTTCATAGAATCCGTTAGAGCAATAAACATACTTAAAAGAGAAGGGTATAAGACTTATAGGGATATAAAGGATATTGCTTTAGATACTCTTCGGGCTATGAAGGGAATGGGAGAAGTGTCGGCACAGCAAGTGATAGCAGATATTGAGATGTTTGAGAAGAAAGTATTTGAGATAAGATTGAAACAGTAAATTCATGTTTTGGATCAGGGTTTTTGTTTTCGAATATGTTGGTATACCAAAATATTTGATACTTTTTAAGACAACGATGTTTCTGGAGCCATTGGCTTCACCGAGATGAGAGCAAAAAAAATAAAACCATCCTGTTACTCTACTTTGAGACGAGGGTGGTTTTTTATTTGACTTTTGAATCTTTATAATATATATTGTATATATGTTATATAAATTTTAGTAACATTAGTTATGGGAGTATATTTATGGGAGTATATTTAAGATGTGGATACAAACAGAAACAATGGTTTCTATATCTGAGATGAACCAAAATATAAAGAAGGTTCAAGATGTGGTAGATAGGTATGGTTCGGCTGTTATTATGAAAAATAACAAGCCTTTCTATATTGCTTTTGAACCGAAGTGGTTTGATGTTTCAGATATGAAGAGTATAGGTATGAGAGAGTATGTGAATAATTTTTCTAAGCTTGCCTACTATATTTATGATGCAGGGTGTGTTGCATTAAAGAAAAGGAATAAGGCGTTTTTGGTAATATATGATTACAAAATTATTGCTAATTCAAATCTTGGAAAAGTACAGATGATTAAGGAGGAAAACAATGTTAAAGATACCTAATCTTTATGGTTTTACTGGAGAATCTTATGATTTTTTATATAATTTTATAAATGAAGCTTTAAAGGAAGGGGTTTTAAAATTAATAGAGGATATTACTGATGATGGGGATGGATGGTTTTATTTCCCAGAGTCTTTTCCAGAAGAAGATGAGTTAAAAATAGATATATTAAAAGCTCTATATTCTCTATTAAATGCAGAAAAGGCTTACGTTCCAACACTAATTATGGAATATTTATTAGATCAAGTTCTAAGTAGAGAGATCGACTTTTTTAAAGATGGACTCTACATTGAATGGAAATCATTGAGCGGTTATAAGAAATATATTGCTAATGAGTGTTTTGGTGGTGAAAAAGAATATCACGAAGAGCAAAGAGATAAAAGAGTAAATTATCCATTTTCAGACAAAACACAAAAAATGCTTATTCAAAATTATATGGATGTATATAAAGAACTCTTTGAATATGGAGATTACGAAGAAGAACTAACTGATAACGAACTAAAAAAGGAGGCTACGGAAGTAGTAAATACATTTTGGCATTATTCTGAGGAATGGTGGGAAATAATCTTTTGGGACGCTGATTATGAAATGCTTGACCGGATGTCTGCGGGGGAATTAAGGGGTTCTTATATAAATAAATATGTGCATATAATGTCCGAAAATGCAAGTGATGAAGAGTATTTTGTCCCAGAAGATTGGTTACACAGTAAAGATTTTCATTTTCTGAATGAAAGTAAAAGATAGTCGTGTTTTATGAAAAGGTAGGTTTGATGTTGGTATACCAACAAATTAGAAAAACTAAAGAGTGACAACGCTTTCTGGGGGCCGCCGTGTGGTATAATAAAACCATCCATTCAAAATATTGAGAGTGGATGGTTTTTGTTTTATGTGTTTATTTTTCATTAAATACGAGTCTGTGAAAAAAACTGGAATATAACTTCTTTATTCGGCAGGACTAATGTTCATTCTAATCGCATCATCAAATCCGCCATCATCAAGCAAGTCAGATATGCTGTATTCATCTTCAGCCGATTTTCCTTCAGTATCAAACTTAATCATATGATGTAATTCCACAATAATATAAAAACTATTATCAACCTTATATAAAAGTGTAACTTTATCATCTTCTCTGATAACTTTATAAATCTTCGAATCAATTTTTACCTCTTCTAAGCTATCATATTTCGAATAATCATCCTCTATTCTATTATCTGTCATCACATAATAATCAATACTACAATCTCCATGTAATTGTTCACTTTTCCAATCAACATATGTTGAAAAATCAATATTTCCACTTGGATGTCCTGTTGATGGACTCATAAAAGTTACTTTATATTTTCCTGAATATGTAGTAGTCATGCTTTCAAAGCTACCAGTTGTTGGAGTAATCTCTTCATCCAGACTTGCTGTGTTATTTTTCGAACAACCAACACACCCCAATAGCATACAAACAACGCTCAAAAACGTAATAATCCTTTTAATTATATTTCTCATATACACGCCTCCTCGTATTTACTCTATCAAGGATACAAATTAACAGCAAATCTTATTTACAGAAATACTTTCACACACTCTATTTATTTTTCGGTAAATACTACTTTTGAACCGTCTTTGTATAAATATCCTTTTACCTTATCACCAACTTTATAATCATTTTTACTATGAAAAGTACCAAGAGGAAAACCTCGTAAAGCTGTTTTTGTATTTTCTAGTCCAAATACTTTTAGTACATCGTTGTAATTATCACAATCATCTAATTGAATCTGATATTCAGTATCATCCATATAAGATATATCTGTTATCTCCATTGTGACAAGTACGCCTTTATCATTCGGTTTTCTGGCTAAATATATTAAGGTTAAATATATTGCACTTAGTATAAGTGCAGATACTACTATTACTATTGTAATTTCTTTTTTCTTCATTGTCTTTTCCTCGCAATAATCTTGTTGTATATATATGGTTTGCGAAATGGATTAATGTGTTGCATTAATCTGTAATTTTTTATATTTTTCCTTCCTCGATCTGCACTCCCAGACTTTCTTCTGAAAAATGCCACTTTCTCTTATCCTTGCTCATCTGGAAGAGGGAAGAGTGGAAAGAGCTGTCTTTGAGGCGGGACGGGGTAGAGAAGTAGATGTTAGGATTTGGAGAGTCGATTTCGGAAAAGATGCGGTAAGCCTCTTCTTCAGAATCCATCACAGCTACATACTTTATTTCTCTATTATGGTTAAACTTAAATTTACTAATAAGACTATCTATTGAGTTAAGCTTACAATAAGAATATATATTACAGTCAGTCATATCATCTATTAAGTATTCTTCTGTATAGCTGCCTTTTGTAACGAGCTTGCCTTCTGGACTGAGCATATTTATATAGTAGTCAAAACTGAATCCAGAGAGTGAATCGTCGCTTACAACTCCTTTATTGACGGTATATCCTTGCTTTAATAATGTTTCTTTTATATATGTAGTGTCTTTAGTGTCTATTTTGTTTAGCAAATATTCTTCTGTGCCTATTAGGATATTAAAATTATTAGATATTCTGTCATATAGGTATTCGTGTATCTGCTTTCTTAGTTTTGTAGCTCTTTTTGAGGTGTTGTCTACTCCATTACCCAGTATAAATAAAACAGTGATAGGGTATTCCATATCGTAGTATTCTTGTGAGTCAAGAAATCTTCTATAGTTCTTCCATTTTTCACCCAGAGCCTTTTCTCTTTCCGTATTCATGTCCATCTCTAAAAAAAGTATCCTTGAATCCTCTTTTATTACTCCGTCTGGAAGACATCCGCTGATAACTCTCGAAACATACTTTTCATCATAATAATCAAAGGAATGAGTCTTTGAGTATTCTAAGACAAAGTGGTTAAGACTATGCTGGTGATCTATCTTTGTAGGACTCATTTTTAAGTCTTTAGGAGAAAGGGTTTCCGAGAGGGCTATTTTACTATTTGTTCCGATAGAGTAGTAGCCATACTTCTTTAGTTCTCTTATTCCCTTTGCTGTTATAAAAAAGTATGATTTTTCTTTATAATAACCGACCTTTTCCAGTACTTCTTCCAGTACCATCTCTCGAATAATCTTATGACAATATTTTTCGCTGAGTTCGTCTCTTTTAAAGATAAAGTCATAGATATCGGCATAGGTAAGGGAGCGGAGCTGGTATATGTAGGATAATACCTCGATTTTCTTTTCTAAAAATCTCAATATAAACACCTTCCTTTATCAATCTAATTATATTATAAACCGCTAATTTAAACGCGCAATATTTATTTTTAGGGGTTTTTTGAGTTATCATATAACGTGATATATGTTATAATATTCCGCGAATTTTGGATTTTACTGATTATTAATGAGTGGTTTATTTTAATTCGATTATGTGAAGGGAGGAATGTTCTTGGCTGAGAAATATAAAAAAGGATACAGACGACCAAAAAGCGAAGATATTGGAAAGTATCTTAGAAAGAAAATGAAAGAAAAGAAACTTCAGATAAAGGATATTGCTAGAAAGATCAGGGTTGAAAATACTCTTACTCCAATATCTGTAGTTGAGGAGTTAATTGAAAAGAATAGTCTTCCTACATCTTACTCATATTTTAAGGGAATTTGTGATGTCTTAGATGTTCCTGATGAGGTTCTTGATAAGTGGGCTAAGACAGATATTGCTTATCTCTTTACTTACTGGAATACTCTTAAGCCAGATGCTCATAAGATTGAAGATTTTGGTCTTATTATCAGAAAACATAATAGGAATTATGATAGAAAAGAAATACTTACTAAGACTGGGTTTGGAGAGCCAGCTGTATGTCACGCGGAACTTCTTGAACAAAGGGTTTCTTTTGAGACTTTTACACGTTATGCGGAGTTTTATGGGATTGATAGATTTGAACTCCTAAAAGAGTTTGAAGAGGAAAAGGAAGAGTTTGAGAACGTAAAGCGACTTTCTGATTATATAAATATCGGTAGGACTGCTGTGGGCTATACTTATGAGCAAGCTGCGGAAGTGCTGGGAGTAGATGTCGAGAAGTATAAGAGGATAGAAGAGGGAAGAGTTAAGTATTTTCTCCCAAATATTATAAATCTTTCCATATACTTTGGTTTGTCTTCTCAGACTTTATATAAGTATGTCAGAAATTGTAAGCTGAATGTTTCAAACCATACTTATGAGTTCGCTACTAAAAGCGGGGCTCTTAAAGAGGGTGAGAGAAGGGTTGTGGAGCTGTCTAATATACTTAGGCGATATAAGTATATTACGGATAAAAAGTATACGGTGGAGTCACATACATTAATGACTCTTATGTACCTTTTTCTCTACGCTGGAGAATCAGACGAGTACAGGAATGAGATTACTTACTATCTGAATCATTTAAGAGAAGAGGGCGACCTTTCCAGAAGATTTATTTCGGATCCACAATATAAAGAGTGCGAAACAAATTTTGATTACTTTAACTTTATTAGAAATAGTAACCATTATTCTTGCAGACAGATTGGAATTGATACCAATAAGTCTAATGCTTATGTTATAAACGTCGTCAAAGGTAATACAGGTTTTGTGCCGGGCGTTGTAAAGGAAATCTCAGAGGCTTGTGATGTTTCTCCTATCGTTCTTTTCGAGGGGTACTTAAAGAATGATGAGCCGGAAAATGAAGAGGCATCTATTTGGTCTGTGATTGCCACTATTAATGCTACTTTAGTATGGAATCTTGATGGTATGACGGTTGAAACAAATACCTTTGCGGATATAGCAAGGCTTATATTTGATAAGAAATTATCTGCCAGACAGAAGTACTTAGAGATAAAGAAACTGAAGTTTGTAAACGATTAAATTAAATTGATGTGTTTAATGGACTGTATCTTTCCTTTCGGTACAGTCTTTTTTTAGTCTAAATTTCACATTGCACGGCTAATTTTTGCCAAATCTGTTGGTTTACCAAAATATTTTATAAAAATTTTTATAATTTAGCCTCCTGAGCCATCCCAGAAATAATCCTTTTCTATGAAGTTGTATTTATAACAAATATATATTATAATATAAATTATAGTATATTATGAAAGAAAAGGGTGCTATGGAGCTTAAAGAATTGGGTTTACCGCCTAAAAAGATAGCACAATTAAATAAGAAGAAGATGTTTACTACAGAGGACGTAATAAGCTTTTTCCCACGAAAATACTATGATTTTAGAGTACCTCGTACTCCTCGTACAGTAAGAGATGGTGATAGGTGTTCGATGATCCTCATTATCAAAGAGATACGACTTAATGAGAGGTCTAAGCTTATAGATGTAAAGTGTAGGGAAAGAGAAACTTATAGCAGCGTTTCTGTAAAGTTCTTTAACCAGAATTATAGATATGAAGAGCTAAGTAATCTTAACGAGCTTGAAGTAGCTGTTTGCGGAAGGATAACAGTTAATCAGTATGGTTACGCCTTTCTCAATCCAGATGTCTTTACTCTTGACATAGATAAAGCTCTTACTATTTATCCCGTTTATAGTAAGATAAGCGGAATGTCCGATGCTTACTTTCAAGATGTGCTTTCTAAGTCTTTCGAGAATGCTGAGCTGGGCGAAACAGTTTCAGATAAGGCTATTGAGCTGTTTTCTCTGATACCAGAAGAGCAGATGTATAAATGTATGCACTTCCCGAAAGATGAGAAAGATATAACAGAGGCTAGAAAAAGAAAGGTCTTTGATGTCCTTTATAATTTCTCTAAAGAGATGGTTCTGGCTGGGGCTAATGGTAGAAAGACTTCTCCATTTATGCCGAAACTTCTGACTAATTGTAATAAGCTTGTTCAGTCTCTTCCGTATAGTCTTACTCAGGATCAGAAAGATATAATCAATTCTTTTATCATAAAGGCTAGAAAAGGAGAGAGGATACACGCACTCCTTCAGGGAGATGTTGGTAGTGGAAAGACAGTTGTTGCCTTTCTTCTTATGTTGTCAATGTCTGATAATGGTTATCAGTCAGTACTTATGGCTCCGACTGGTATCCTTGCCAGACAGCACTACGAGGAGCTTTGCAGATATATAGAGCCTTTTGGTCTTAGGGCAGCTTTTCTTTCTGGGGACTTAAAGGCTGCCAAGAGAAAAGAGATATTAAGACAGATAAAGTATGGAGAGGTTCAGTTTATTGTCGGCACTCACGCTGTCATATCTAAAGGTGTAGAGTTTGATAATCTCGGTCTTACAGTAGTAGATGAGGAACATAAGTTTGGTGTTCTTCAGAGAGAGGCATTAGAGGAGAAGGCTAATGAAGGAGTACATAGTATTTCTATGTCAGCTACTCCTATCCCTAGATCACTTGCCCTTACTATGTATGGAGAGTCTTTCGATATATATACTATTCAGACGATGCCTAATGGTAGAAAGCCTATAGATACAAGACAGTATGAGACAGATGAGGAAGTATTTGAGTTTATTCAGAGAGAGGTAAAGAGTGGACACCAAGCCTATATTGTATGTCCTCTTATAGAAGAAAGTAGTAAGGATGATGATAAGAAACCAGAGTCGGTAAATGAGGTGTATGAGAAGGCTCGTAGGTTCTTTCCTCAGAATGTAAATATAGAAGTTATAACTGGTAAGATGAAGGACGAAGAAAAGTCGGATATAATCAGACGCTTTTCTAAGAATGAGGTTCAGATATTAATTGCAACGACCATCATAGAGGTAGGTGTCAATGTTCCAAATACAACAGTTATAGGTATTATGGACGCTGATATGTTTGGTCTTTCGGGACTTCATCAGCTTAGAGGTAGAGTAGGAAGAAGTAGTCTTCAGTCCTATTGTCTTCTCAGGTCATCGGATTTAGAAAATGCCAGACTTCAGGCTATGATAGAGACTAATAACGGATTTGAGCTTGCTGAAAAGGATCTGTCTCTGAGAGGTACTGGAGAGCTGATAGGAACAAGACAGAGCGGTAGTGATATCAATATGGAACTCGCACTTAAATATCCTAGATATTATAACGATATAAAAGATTTCGTAAAGGAGGAACTGGGACTTGAAAATCAATAATTACAGTTACTCGGGTAACAAAAAGCCTTCAAACAGAAGGGCAGATGAAACTGTAAAGAAGGGTGTTGGAGTGGGCTATATCATTATGCTCATTTTCTTCTTCGTGGTCTTTATAGGTCTTGCTATTCTTTTGGTTGGTATGAGAAATCATGTTGCAGAGAAGAAAAAGGCAGAAGAAGAGCTTGTTGAAGAGGTAGGATATGAGGGGTTCAAGGAGATAGTACAAGATACCTTTTCTAATAAATGCGGTTATTCCTACAATATAACTTTTGATAAAGCTCCGGATAATGCTTACTTTATGGATGATTGTATACTTAAAGAGCTTACTAATGGTTACTCTTATAATATAAACGGTAATATAATCGAAAAAGGTCTTTCTGGAAGTGTTCTGGTAATGAGAGATGATTATAATGTCTCATATCAGTATGGTTTTACAGAGAATAAATCACTTCTCGATATAGATATTACTGAATATCTGAGTGCTACTGAAAATTTAGAGGGTGAAGAACTCTATAAAAAGGGTTCTATAAAGAATATCGCTCTTGGAGAATCTGTATCGGGTACTACTGTACTTAATACTATCAGAGATACGCTGCTTAATGCGTCTTATACAGACGATGGAATCTCTGCCGGAGAATATAATGCAACTTTTCCAGAGGGTTCTCTTAAGGTAGATACGGGATATAAATACCTTGATAACATCTTTAATAATTATCCGGGGGAATTAAAACTGTCAATATCTTCTGAGAAGTCTGAGGAGACGGGGCAGCATATTGTTAGGATCAAGGGTAGTGGAGCGGTTCCTTTTACTATAGAACTTGATGAGTACAGAACTATAGGAAATGAAGATAGTATGATACTGAAGTGTTATTCTTATAGTGAAGAGGGCGTTTTTAGTAGCGATACTTCAATGAAAGCTAAAGATTTTAATGAAACAATGTCGAATTACTAGGGCTTTATTGACTCCTTTCTTTCCTTACCGCAGGTACTTCTCGTGTGCCTGCGGTTTTTTCGTTATATATAGTATCCAAAATAGATTCTCGCAAGGAGCGAGCAAAATGAAAGGAGAAAGAAAAAATGGGAACAATAAAAACTAGAACAGCAAAGAAGAAAAAGTCACTCTGTAGAACTTACAGAAACATCAACCTCGAGATTGAGAGGCCAGCACTTGATGAGTGGGCTATGGCAAGAGTCGTTAGAGAGGCGGTAAAGAAGTATCGTCTTACGACAATTACAATCGCTGAGGTTATGCAGTTTATAGAGGATGAGATGCTTAAACTTCCTTCTATAAGTGCTGTGACAACAAATAACCAGATCAAGCAAGCAGAGGAAATGGTCGGCAGATATCTTGACTATGATGACCGTCGATTATTCGATGCTTATGCAAAAGAATTTATTTTCGAGGGCGAGACTCTCAAGGTAAATCCTGATTACTGGTATGAGTCAAGCATTCAGACCAAATATGCAGAAGATGAACTTCCAGTAGTAGAAGTAATTACTGTTTCTGCTGGTCGTCCAAGTTTTGGAGATACTAAACAGAGTAGAGGAGGCTCAAGTGTGTATCATAATCTTGAAACACTCGGAAACCTACTCTATGGCAAGAGTCTCTTAAATGGTAAAGAGGGAGTTGTAAGAGTTGTCTATGACTGGCTCAAAACTTCCTACGACAAGTATGGTAATTACTCAAAGCCTTTCTCAGAGGCAGTTGAGGGTAAGTTTACTAAGGGTGGAGATAATAACCGCCTCGTCTTCGAGGTTCCATTTGATGAAAATGGAAATATTATTTCAGCCTTTAATCCAAGGTTGGATAAACTGATGGATAACTACAAGGTAACACTTCAGGCTCACATTAATGGTGTTTGTGCCGAAGAAGTATCTAAAGGTACTTGTGAGGAATGTGAATACTATGACCGTTGTAAAGGTTATAGTAAGAGGCCTGAGCCTAAAGCTGAGGACGTAAAGGCTGCCAAACCTATGACAAGAGATGACTTCGATATTTCAGCGGAACAAGAACTTGTTATAGGAGCAAGAGAAGGTATCTACTGTGTAGATGCTGGCCCGGGAAGTGGTAAGACTTTTTCTGTATCACTTAGAATAGCTGATATGATAGTTGAGGGAGCAAGTCCAGAGGATTTTCTTCTTCTTTCTTTCAGTAAGGCTGCTGTAAAGGTGATGAAGGAAAGGGTAGACTACTTCTTAAATGAGGTTTACCAGATGAATGTAGATGTCAGCGACATGATGATAGCTACATTTCATAGCTTAGCCAATGAAATAGTTCAGGAGAACTATAAGCTCCTTGGTTTCTCATCGGAACCACAGCTTATAGACGACATAGAGGCTATTGATTTGGTGAGACAAGCAATAGACTGGTCTAAGCCTATTGATGGTTTTGATTATACAAATCCATTAATGCAGTTTGGGGCTGGCGGGGTAGTTCCGAACCTTTATAAGCTATTTTCAGATATAAAGGCGTTTAATCTTGATAGGAGTGGTTTTGACACTAAGTATTCATATCCAGATGAGGTTAAGGATGAACTTTGGGATACATTCCAGAGATATCGTCAGTTAATGATTGATAATAATTTCCTTGACTATAATGATATGGAAATATTAGTGGAAAAGCTCATCAATGAGGATCAGAACCTTGTTACAGATAAGGTTAATTATTCTCATATTATTGTCGATGAATTTCAGGATTCCAATGATTTTCAGATGCTTTTCGTAAACTGTCTGTCATTGGCACCTAAGTTTGTTTCCTTAGTAGTTATAGGTGATCCAAATCAGGCCATCTATAATTTCAGAGGGACAAGTCCAGAGAACTTCATCCATTTTGATGATAAGATGGGACTCGATGATGTAACAGATTTAACGCTCACTATTAATCGAAGGTCAACACCTGAGATAGTTGAGTTGTCAAATCAGATCATTTCCTTAAATAGAGAACCTAATACTAAGATTATGATTTCTGCAAATCCTAGTCTTGGACAAGACGTTTTGTTTAAGGATTTTGAGGTTGGATCAGCGGAGTTGCCTTGGGTAGCTACAAAGATAAAAGAGCTTATCTCAAATGGAGTAGCTCCTTCAGATATAGCTTTTATATCTCACAAAAAAACTACTCTTACAAGACTTCAGGGACTTCTCTCAGAAGAGGGTGTACTTGCTCTTTTCGATCAGCCGGAAGAGTTGCTTTCTGATTCTAAGGTAAAGGCTATAATTAGTCTTGTAATGTTCCTTAGAGATACAACAGCAACTAAAGGCGTATTCGACTACCTTTGTGAACTATTGGGTAATTCATTTATGAATGAACCAGATGCACAGAAGAGGGTAGAAGAAGAAGCTGAGGAGCTGATAAGTATACTGGATGACTTTAGTCTTTCTGATAAGAAAGAGTGTCTACTCAATCTTATCAGAGGTCTAAGAGATGAATCAGATCCTTTATACGAGAGTTTCGTAGAGAGGATTGAGGGTAAGACTAATTACTCTTACTATCAGCTTTTAGACTATATTTACAAATTTGATAAGTATTCTTCGGGAGCTACGGCTGAGAAGGATGCGGAGTATGAGGCGGTTGCGCTTGTAACAGCTCATTCTTCGAAAGGAAAAGAATGGAAAAACGTCTTTGTTTCTCTTTCAGATTTCGATTCGGGACTTTTGACAAGGGCTGAGATGCCTGAAAAGATAAGGCTTTCGTATGTAGCTTGTACTAGAGCGGAAGAGAGTCTTACAATTACTTGCTCGAAGTACAGGAAGACGGAGGGAGACACGAAACCTATCAATAGGTTTTGGAGATGTTTCGATATTCTTCCGGGTGCTGTAAAAGTTGGTGCAAACAACAAAGCATCCTAAAGTGATTAAGGGCTTAAACGATATGTTTAAGCTCTTTTTCTTTTTATAAATTATAGGGTATTTGTTTGTTTATATTTTTCCCTTACTAAAAATTGTGTCCGACAAAAATGGCAGTCTTATTGATATTCTTAAGATGCTCAATTTATTGCTTATTAAAGGGCTTTTGGCATAACACTTCAAAAAGTAGTGAGTTTTGGAGAAGATGTTACGGGATATATTTAAAGATTTTATTAACAATTATGTACTAAAGCTGTACTAGAAATGTTGTAAAAGTAACAAATATATATTATAATATAATTAAAGTATAAGGAGGGTTTATACATGAAGATATTTACACAGGAAGGCATAATCCCTAGTAAGGTGTTTGATGTGGAGAAAGTAGAGGATTTGAGAATAAAAGAACTTAACTTCGCTAAACCTTTATATGGTATTGAACTAAAGGGTGGAAGACTTCTATATGAGCAGATTCTTGGAACATATGATAACAAAGAATATGCTCAGGACATACTTAATGAAATAGGTTTATGTATAGAAACAAAAAGTAAAGATGAATATAAACTACCAAATAAATCTAGCTGGAGAGGAATTAAAAACGATCTTATACCACCAGCTTTTAGGAGAGGAGAGGAAGAATGAGACATATTGTAGGAGTTGATGTAGGAAACGGTTATACAAAGACAGTTAATACTGAATTTGTGTCAAGCATCAGAGATTTTGGAGAGACAAAGCCGGCTATCACAGATAGAACTATCAAGTATAACGGTAAATACTATACGGTTGGTGGAGAGAGGACTAAGACAAAGACTGATAATAAGGAAGATGATACAGACCTTATCCTTGCTCTCGCAGCAATCGGTGAAGAGTTAAAGATAAGAGGGATTAAAGAAAATCCCGTACACGTTATTCTTTCTGAGGGACTTCCAGTAGAAAGATGTATTGAGGATAATCAAGAGTTTGATAAAGAATATTACCTTAAAGGTCAGAAGATAGATTTTGAGTATGAAGGTGTTTCCAGATCTATTTATATGGATGATGTAATGGTTAATCCTCAAGCTGTATCCGGTATAGCTGAACTTATATCAGCTAAGAGGATTCCTAAAAGATGTCTGGTAGTAGATATTGGTAGCTGGACTATGGATGTATTTATGGTAGATAACTGGAGAGCGCAAGGTGCAACTACACATTCGTTCCTTTCTGGAGTTATTAATTGCTTAAATGCTTGTAATGATGAGATTAGAAGAAGAACTGGAAAAGAGGTTCTTGAGTCTCAGATACAGGAAGTGATGAGGGGAGAGAGTACATCCCTTCCACCTAAATATACGACTATTATAGAAGAGCAGATTGAGAAGTATGTAAAAGGTATTGCGGATCTGCTCAATGAAAATAAATACAATACAGAAACGCTGTATGTTGTCTTTATGGGTGGTGGTGCAGAGTTGGTTGAGAGATTTGGCAAAGGTCTTTTCCCACTTTCAATGTACCTTACCAATATAAGAGCAAACGCGGTAGGCTATGAGCAGATAGCTAAAGTAAAAGCAAGGAAGATGGGGCTTATTTAAGCCCCTCTATAGAACGAGGTAAATGATATGGCAGGGAAAGTTGAACACATTGGTTTTCAATTACATAGTGATAGACCAGTCGATAAAGAAATAATGGAGATATTAGGTAATCTTCCGCAGCACGAGACGAAGTGTTCTTATATCCGAAAAGCAATCATGTTCTACTATAAAAACAAAGATAAAGAATTTAGTTCGGATGATAAGATTGATGAAATACTTGAAATTTTAAAGAGTATGAGTGATTCAGCGGTTTCTGCTAAAGATACGGTTGAGCCTGAGCCTAAGACAGAGGAAGTGGTAGAAGAAAAGCCAAAGAAACCTTCAAAGCCTTCTTCTAGTCCCGCTCCAGAGAAAGAAGAACCGAAGGAAGAATCTGATGATAAAGAACATCTGAAAATAGATGCTGATGCAGAACTTGATGATGATAGTTTTGAAGATGCTCTTGGAGATTTTTTAGGATAAATTTAATTCGCTTTGCCACTAGATGCCTGATAAAAGGGATAAGGGCAAGGCGAATTTTTATATAGAAAGAGGTGGAGAGTATGTTTAAGGATGTATTGTTAGTATTAAATAGAGATATAGTTTATCCATCGTTTGTTCCTTACAGACTCAGGGGTAAAGAATATCCATATTGCAGAATCGGAGAAATAGTAACTCTGTTTCAAGACAATATGAGATTTATAAAAGCAGAGGACTATAGAGAGACTGAAAAACACTATTATAAGGATCAGCTTATAAGGTTTTATGGAGATAATTATTCTTGTTTTACATATAGTGAGGCTTATAGGAACAATATAACCTACGCCATAGAAAAGGTGGATACTAAAAGACCTTGGACTATTATAAAGTCTGATACTGGTGAAAGAGTAAAGTATTTTAAAAAGGGCGAGAAGTATAAGATTACAGATAAAGAATTAAATTACGGGGTAGCCATATGATACAGAAAGTTTGGGAAGACAGAGGAGAATTTAATAAAGAGAAAGTCTTAGGACTATCCAAGAAATATAATATAAGTCCAGAAATAATCGCTATTCTTGACAAAAGAGGTGTTAATATTGACTCTTTCTTCTCTGAGACATTCTCTTTTCCGGATGCGCTCCTTTTAAAAGATATAGAAGTGGGTGTAGATATAGTATCGGACTACATCCGAAACAATAAGAAGATATGTGTAGTAAATGATTACGACGTAGATGGGGCTACGAGCGGTACTATTATGAATGAGGCGGTAATCGTTTGTGGTGGTACTTCTAGGATAATCACTCCTAAGAGACTAGTAGATGGTTACGGTATCTCAAAAAGAGTCGTAGATGAGGCAGCAGAGTGGGGAGCGGAGTTGATAATAACTACCGATAATGGTATAAGTGCGTTTGAGGCGATAGAGTATGCCAGGGCGAAAAATATAGCGGTAGTAGTAACGGATCACCACGAGTTAGTAAAAGACGATGATGGAAAAGATGTTCTTCCTAAAGCTAATGCCATAATAGATGCAAAAAGGGCTGATAGTGATTATCCATTTTGCGAGATATGTGGAGCGGAAGTTGCGCTCAAGTTTGCTTGTGTATTGTTTAGCAGATTTAATATAGATGAATCTATAAAGAAGAAAAGCTTTAGACGTTTTACGGAACTTGCGGTGGTTGGAACGATATGTGACGTAATGCCTCTTGTGGAAGAAAATAGAATACTTGTCAAAAATGGACTTAGGCAGCTTAAGCTTTCTCAGATAATCGGATTCAGACAGCTTATGAAGGTTCAGCAGATTAATCCCGATAATATATCCGCCACAGATGTTGGGTTTAGGATAGGGCCTTGTATGAATGCTATGAGCAGACTTAGGGATGATACAGATATAGTTCTGGATTTTCTTTCAGAGAAAGACCATATAAAAGCTCTTAATCTTGCAGAGGTTCTTAGTAAGACTAATGAAGAGAGAAAGGGTATCTGTGAGAAGGCTAAGACAGATGCTCTTAAAATAATAGAACCTTCTGATAATATTAATATTCTTTATATTCCTAATTCTTTACCTTCAATAATGGGTATTGTTGCGGGAAAGATAAAGGATGAGATAGGTAAGCCAACGGTCTGTCTTACAGATGATAAAGATGGTGTGTTAAAAGGATCTGGAAGAAGTACAGATGACTACGATATGTTTGAATCTTTTTCAAAGTATCGTGAACTGTTTACTACCTTCGGTGGACACCCAAAAGCTGTAGGGCTTTCTATTGATAAGTCAAACCTAGATGAATTTAAACAGAAGGTAAATGATGATACTAAAGGCGTTGTCTTTTATAAGAAAACATTAATAGACTTACATCTTCCGATGGTAAGTGTAGGAGAGAGATTTATAGATGATTTAGAGCGTCTTGAGCCTCTCGGTGAAGGTAATCCCACTCCCGTACTTTGCGACGACACCCTTTTCTTAGAAGGAGTTTCGAGAATGGGAAAGGATGGACAGTTTATAAGATTAAGTCTTAGAACAGAGAATGGAGAGTTGGTCGAGGCAGTTTATTTCGGAGATGCTGGTGGATTTGATAATTACATCTCTGAATATTTTGGTATACCAACAAAAGAGGCTTTGTATGAAAGAGGATCAGCGGCGCGGGTTCCAATGAGCTTCGTATATCTCCCAAAATATAATTTCTGGAATGGCGAAAAAACAATATCTTATGTGATTAAAGATTATAAGGTAAAAGAGTAATAGGTAAGAGGTTTATATTATGTATGATTTCAGTAAGTTAAAGAGAAAAATGTATAAAAGACAGCAAAGAGGAAAGAAGGGTGTTCCGGGTGTTATCAGAGCCTTACAGATCTTCTCTATATTCCTTTTTATCCTTGTCCTTTTCTTTACCTTCCTCTCTGTTATTGCATCAGAGAAGAGTCTTAGAAAGATGTCGAGAGTATATGTGGACTCGGTAGAGATAGATACCCAGTATTTTGATGGATATTATAAATATGATTTTACCGAAGATATGTGCAAGAACTTTCTCGAAGGAGAAGAAATGAAAAAGCTTACCTCAGAGATTCTTACTGAAAGGCTGCTTGCAATATTCCATAACACTAAAGAATTTAAGTTCACCGAGGATGGAACTAAAGATGTTATAAGAGGAGAAATAAAAAGGGTAGCAGAAGAAAATAATATAAACCTAACAGACGAGGGTGTTGAGGCTTTAACTAATTATACTTGTGATATCTCAGGTATCTCTACAATGTTTAAGTTCAATACCCCGGCACAATACAGAACAGCAATATACGACGCAGACAGGGAAAGCATTGACTATATAAATAAGTTTCTTATAGGTTTATCTAAGGTGTCATCACCTTTATTTCCTATGTTTATGCTATTACTATACATGATATCAGTTGCGATACTGATTTTCTTAGGATACAAGTTGGATCTGTCAATGCCCGTTGCAAATACTTCTCTATATCCTTCGATTGCAATATTTGCTTTCTCGATAGGAGAGATATTTATGCCAGACGCATCTGTGGTAACTGATTATCTATTTAGGAAGGTGCTATTAGTGAGCGGGGCAGGGATTGTTTTTGGAATAATGGTTATGATAATATATAAGTACCTTTTTACTCATATAGGTGAGAAGGAGTGAGATTATGGAGAAGAAAGATAAGATTACTAAAAAGTTTAGTTTTTTAATATATGGTATTGCATTTCTAATTGGTTTTGTGGTATTCCTTTTTACAAAGTCAGAGATCCTTTGGCTCTTTATTGGAATGCTGCCATCCATATACTTTATCTTTTACTCAATCCTTTCAGATAAGGACAGAGAGTGGAGTGTGTTTTTTGGGGTGTGGGATGCGATAGGGCTTTTCTTGGTTATCTTTCTTGGAAGGAATTTATATTTTTTATATGGATATATATTCTATCAGTTTTTTGGAGGGTAGATTATGATATGGCTAGTTCTTATCTTTGGGTTAATATTCTACATAGCTAAGAGTTTGGCTGATGATTCGGATAAGAGTCAGAAACGACATTATGAATACAAGTCTTATAGAGAAGATTCTTCTGATAATAGACCTTTTTGTGATCTTGAAGTTTGGGAGCAAGAGGGGCTTGATGAGGCTACTTGGTATGCTATTCATTGTGATAAGAATTATGGTAAGCCTTATGAAGAATGGGAGTAGTTGTATAAAGGTAAAAACAAGTAAATATTTTAAGTCGTACCTTTGGGTACGGCTTTTTTTGTGTTCCTTTTTCTTTGCGTTTCTTGTTTTTGGTACAATGTTATATTATAATATAAATATATAGTAACTAATCATTTTTAAATGATTTTGTGTAAAAGATTGGATCAAGGAGATCTCAAAGAAACGAGGTGGGTTATATGGGAGATGAAAGGTTTGATATCCATAGAGGTATTGAGGCTCTTGCAACTGCTATTATAAAGCTTGCGGTTGAGGATTTTATGAAGGATTATTCCAAGTTTATTAACGAGCCTACGATTAAGGGTGCTGATTATATAAGGCTCCGGAGAAAATACTTTGAAGATAACTGTTGTGGTTTAACAGCTGTTGGAGATGCGATAGTAGAAAAAGCTGAGAGTCTTGTTAGAGATAAGTTCTCGAATGAGAAGCTTAGTGTTGCAGATAGTATTTACAGCAATATGCTTCTCGCTTGTGCATAGGGGTGTGTTATGAAATATGAAGTGACTTTTGTCTCAGGGTTTGATTTAAAATATAAGGTTGCAATAATAGAGGCAGAGGATAAAGAAAAGGCTGTAGATAAGCTTTTTTCTATGGAAGGAAACCCTTTTGATAATGCTTTGGTTTCTGTGAAAGAGGTTGAAGAGTGGACTAAGAGGGAGCAGTACAATATCCTTCTTCAGCATTTTCTTGATTGTGTGCGTTATTGGGAGTCTCGATTAAGAGTAGATAGCGACCTCAGTAACGAGGCTTACAAGAGGGCTTTAGATGAGATTCCTTTAAGTCATCCTTTTATAGCATATAATGCTCCGGCATTTGATGAGGATGTGAGGTTAGATTTCATTAAAGATAGATGTATGGACACCTATGGTCGAGACTGGGAGAGAGAATATGAAAGTCTTATTAAGAGGTAGGAGAAGATGAAGATAGTAATACCTGTAAATCCAATTTCAAAAGGCGATCTTCCTAGAAGTGTCATAGACGAGAAAACTGAAGAACGGGAGATGTATGAGTCTAAGAAGTATAAGGAGTATTGTATTGTAGCGGGAAGATATATGGAACCGTTAAATATTAATTTTCCAGTAAACGTCAAGATGGTATTTTATCTTCCTTATAGGAGAAAAGTTAGTCTTATCGGTCTTCAGAGAACTCTTGAGGAAGTTATGGTGGACTGTAATCTTCTTAAAACTAATGACTGTAATGTGATCGCATCTACGGATGGTAGCAGAGTTAGGTTTGATAGAAAATATCCGAGGACGGAAATTGAGATTACTAGGATTGAAAAGAGAAAGAATAAGAGTGGTAATCGACAGAGTAATAAAGAATGAAAACTTATAAGTGCGAAATATAATATATTGATTACTCATAATAATGCCTCCGCGTTATTTTAAGGAGAAGGACAGTTAAAATGACTGTCCTTTTCTATAAATATGCAGAACTTGCATATTTTTGGCCTTGTTTTAATTTATAATATAGAAAAACAATACGAAGGTATTTTGTATGAATATAAATGGATATAAGATTATTGATTTAAACGACATTAATTGTAGTGCTGTTATAGGTCTACGAATAAAAAATATACGGACGAAGAAGAATATCTCTCAGACTGCTCTAGGAGTCCGTATAGGGCAAGACCAGCCTTTTGTAAGTAGGCTTGAAAAGGGAAAGAGCAAACACGACGCAAGCGATTTAATTATTTTGTCGCGAGTAGCTGTAGCTCTTGGTGTTAATATTTATGATTTAATAAAGGAAGAGGAGGATTTTATATGTTAAAGAAGGTTAAAGCTCCAGAATATAAAACTTATGAAGTGCCAGATGAAAAGGCGCGTGAAATGGGGTTCTTTGTTGAAGTTCAAAAGGTAAATGGAACGCTTGGCGAAATGGTAGAAGTTTGGTTGTGTAGGCGTAATTGCGGTATTAAGTCCTTTATGTTTGGACTCCCTTTTGAACAGGTTGAGGCGGGGGAAACTTATACATATCACGGACTTCTGGATATAATAGAAGGCAATTTGTACTATGGTAATTCTTATGTAAAAGGATATTTGGAAGATTATTGTCCAGAAGACTGTTATCTTTATGATAATGACTATTCTGATGTTCACGATATGGTAGAAGATGATTGTGTAATAGATGATGAAGAAGGCTCAGAAGATGGATGGGTTCGTCGATGCGCGGGTTGCGGTAAGGAACTGTCATATGATGAGTGTTCAGATATAGTGTCACGTTACGTTTATGATTATCTTAGGAGCGCAAATGAACACAATAATTTTACTATTGAAGAGTTATTGTGTGGTCTATCCAAAACGTATACTATGATTATGGATGATTTCTTTCAGGCTTACGCGAAAGATAAGGATAAGGTTGATGAGATATATAGTTCGTCCGATGATGTCGTGATAGATTTTATCGGTCAGTACTCTGAGGCGAATAATAATACTATTGATCCTTGGGCTTTAGCTTTTCATTTTAACAATGGCTGCGAAAGAATGATGGGAATAGCAGTAGATACCCTCAGAAAATCGGATAAAGAATAAGTACTCATAATAATACCTCTGCATTATTCTAATAAAGGAACTGTGGTAATATATTACTACAGTTCCTTTATTTTTATGGATTTACAATATTGTTAAATGTTTCACGAATATTGTTTGAATGTTGTACAATGTTTCTCAATGTTTCACAACACGTTGTTTTTAGTGTATTAAGCTTTTGGCTAAAAATAGGGATTCTTGTGGATATATTTAGAAGAAACATTGTTTTACAACGTCTAATATATTGGTATACCAAAATATCAGAAATGGTTTTAAGGTATCGACGTTTCTGGGGCCGATTCTTCGTCCGTAAACCTCACGGCCTCTCTCAAAGCCTCGCGTCTTTCTCTGTCTGTTTCTACATAATTTCTCGAAGTTGTTTCTATAGATTTGTGGCCTAAAGTATCAGCTACAGCCTTGATGTCTCCGGTTTCTTTGTAAAGCTTAGTTCCGTAAGTGCTGCGTAGTTTGTGTGGCGTGATTGGTTTAATAATACCTGAACGCTCTGTATACTTCTTGACAAGTTTTTCTACCGCTCTTACCCCTATTCGTTGTCTTCTCGAAGAAAGGAAGAGTGCGTTTTCTGAACCTTCTTGTATGCCTTCGATTTTTCCTCTGTAGACAAGATAGTTGTCGAGAAGTTCCTTCATGTCCGAATTGTAGTAAAGGGTAGAATAGTTTGAATGTCCTTTTCTGATTACTCTTACCGAAAACCTTTTCGTATCCAGATCATTTATGTCCAGTCCTACACACTCAGAGACTCTCATACCAGTATTCAGGAGCAGAGAAACAATAGTCATATCCCTCAAGGCCTGAATCTCGTTATATCCCCGAGCCTGATGCGATTTTTCCGTGCCTTCTCCGTTAGTTATCGTTCTTAAGAGGTCAGATGCCTCATCGTCATCCAGTCTTATTATCTCTTTATCATCCAGTTTTGGAGAATGTATCTTTGTCATCTGATTCTGAGGTATCTGTTCTGTGTCATAGAGATAGGTATAGAAAGTTCTGAGAGCTGAAAGCCTTCTGCTTTTTGTAGAGTCCTTTATATTTGCGGCCTTTCCATTTCTGTCATAGTTAGATAGGTATTTGGAGTAGGAACTGAGAAAGTCTACAGAGAGGCTCCCTAGAGTGTCTATGCTTATATCGAAAGGTGATTCCTTGTCGAGTTCTTTACAGACGTAGTCGAAGAAAAGGGCTAAGTCTCTTATGTAGTTTTCTCTTGTGAGGGCAGCAGTAGTGTCAGATATGTATATTTCGAATCTTCCTACATAGTCTGGAAGGGTATTGAGAAGGTCTGTGGTTCGTTCTCTGGATTTTCTGTCTCTTTCGTTCCAATATTCTTTAGACATTTTTTGTTTCCTTTCTGTATCTATACTATGAATAATAAAAATTTCTTAAAGCAAACATTTTCATATAAAGCTATCTATTCGCATAATATAGATAAATTGTATAGCTAAATGTTGAAAAAATCAAGTATTTAAGCGCACTTTTCTGTTGACGATTAATATTAATAATATATAATATAAATTATATAAAAGAAACAAATTACCGTTAATTTTAAAGAAGGGGTGTCGTTATTATGATGGAACAGGATAAATCACCTAGAAGTGGTGTTCCCGCAGGGTTTTCGGATGATATAAAGACTAGTGGACTTCCAGATTTCGAGGCAAAGAAGGGTGTCGAGGATTATTCTAATGTTATAAAGATAGCCTGCCTTGGACTGGTGGCTCTTATACTTATTATTTCTATTGTTGCTTTTATAAGCATCATTATTAAGTCGGCTAATCGTCAAAAGTATTCTGAGGAAGATTTGGTTAAGGCATATGTTGAAATACTTGGGGGCGAGGAGATTGATAATTTCGAGCCATTTGTTTATGAGGATTCAGAAAACTCTTCGGATCTCCAGTCCTTCCTCAAGGCAAGTAAAAAGCTCTTTAATGGAAAGACTATTTTCTCAGATAAGACCGAGATAGGAATTGGAGAAGTAGATGATAAAACTGTTTCCAATATAAATTCTCTTATTGGGGAAAAGGTTAAAAAGCCTTCTGTTGTGTCTTTTGACGTATATTATTCGGATGGAGAGGATGAGCCTACAAAAATGACGACGTTCAGATTCTATACGGGACGAGTAAGCGGTAGTGCTTATCTGGCGTATGGCTCTTCTGAGAAGACGGTAGAACTTAATCAAGAAGAAGAGATAATCGCAACTGGTGGAAATGCGGAAGAGGCAACAGAAGAGGCAAAAGAAGATGTAAGCGTTGATAATATCAGCGTAGGTAATAGTGACATCGGTAAGATTACTGTTCCTAATAATTTCGTACTTTCTGGTTATGATACTTCTACTATAGAAGGAATTGAAAGTAAGTTTGCTTATAAGAGTCCAGACAAGGATTCTTATGTAATACTTATTAAGTTTAAAGATAAGGCAAGTGATCTAAAGGCTAAGACGGAAGAAATCATGTCTAAGCTTGTTCCTGAGTATTCGGTTGTGAGCGGTAATGAAGTTGGAAGATTTGAAGAGAGTTTCTTTGGAAAAGGCGAGAGTGGAAACTCTAAAGTGGAAGTTACTTCTATTACTGGTGCTGGAGACGGTCTACCTCGTGCGATAGTGGTTATAAGTGACAAGAATGACACTTTATTTGATGTCTGGAATACCTATGGTTTAGAGCAAGGTTTCTCTGCCCCAGCTCAAAGCCCTCTCTCTAATATACCAGAGGGTATGCAAGGAGTAGGAGATGACGAGCTTGGTTATCTCATAATAGCTAATGACTTTGAGGAAGATACTGAGTATAACTACGACAACTCTAAAGGATGGACGAGAGGAGATGAGACTATAGTTCTCGTTTCATATAAAGAGACAGCTCAAGAAACTCTTCCGTTATCTGAGTTTGCGGATATTATGAAAGATAACTTCTTAGGAAAGAAGGGCGAAGAATTTACTAGTGGAGACTGGTTTAAGGGTGCTCTTTATTCTAAGAGAGTTGATGATGATAAGGTATCGGAACTTTATTGCTTTAAAGGAGAGGACGGTATCAATCGTGTAATCCTTGTTTATTCTCCAGAGGAGGGTAGTGAGGTTTCTGATTATTATTCAAGTTACTATCTTCCTTGTGGAGTCAAAGAAGAAACAGATTAATGAGGAGCTTATATGTCAAGAATAACACCGGATAAATTGTATGATGGTCTTCCTTGCTCAATGGTGGCTGTAGGGTGTGCTAAGAATGATGCTGCGGAACTAGTTTCTCGGGCTGTAGGGCTTAAGGGAGATGGTTATTTAACTCTTGATGATATGAATAGGTATATCCGTGCCAACCTTTCTGTTCGTAAAAAAGAGTACTTTAAAAGAGGTGAAAGACCTCTTCTAAAAGATTTTCTGAATGGAAATACGGAAAGGGCTGTGGTATGTCTTTTAGGACACTATGTTTATGTGGATGGTGAAGATTACTGGTCTTTCTTTAAGAACGAAATTGATCCAGTTGTATGTGTTTGGTGGCTTAAATAAAGTATGAGGTGTTTATGAAAAAGATTATTTTATCTCTTCTTGTGTCGGGACTCTTATTATCAGAACCGCTCCAAGTACGAGCCGAATCCTATTCTATAATGGGTTCTCAAGACCTTTTCCAGACCTCTATCTCTTCGGATTACTTCGTAAAGGGATATGCAGAAGAAGGAGATTTGGGAGTAGAGTATCTCGATAACAGAATATGCGTAAGGATAGGTTCTAGTATAGAGGCTGAGTCGGGACAATATATAAACCTTTTACTAGATGATGGTACTTTAGTTCCTTGTGTTGTAGCGGGGATAGATGAGGAATCAGAGAGGGCCGTTACTTCAGTCGTGGCTAATACTTTTGAGACTTCTGTTTCTCTAAGTGATCTGGGCTATGACGGGGGTGTGGTAGGAATAATTACTTTAGATAAGAACTATAAAGACAATATAACCATAGGAGAGGATGCTGCCATATTTGCTCAGGACTATGTGGGAAACCCTTATGTATGGGGTGGAGCAAGTCTTACTAATGGAGCGGATTGCTCAGGCTTTACTATGGCGGTCTTTGGACACTTTGGTATTTCTCTTCCTCATAACGCTGCCGCTCAGAGTGGGTGCGGAGTTTCGGTTAGTGAATCGGAAATACAGCCAGGGGATCTTGTTTTTTATTCCTCAGAAGATGAAGAAGGAAACGTGGGAATAGATCACGTTGCTATATATATTGGCGATGGAAAGATAGTACACGCCTCTAACCCTGATGATGGTATTAAGATTAGCCAGTATAACTATAGACCTATCACTTGTATAAGAAGGCTGATGTAAGGAAGTGATTGTTTGAAGAAAAGACTAGGAAAGGTAAGAAAGTTCTTATTCTATTTTTCTATGGTTCTTTTTATTCTTTCTCTCGCAGCCATTGGCTTTTACCTTTTCGTAATCCACTCCGAAGACGCAAAGTTTAAGGATATAAAGGCAAAGATAAAAGGTGAAGATACACAGGAAGAGGGTAAGGACGGACTAGATTACTACTTAATAGACGGAGTAGTGGTACAAGAGAAGTTTAAGGACTTATACATAGAAAATTCTGATACTATCGGCTGGGTTTCTATAAAAGACACTCCTATAGACTATCCGGTAATGTGTACACCGAAAGATGAACAATTCTATATCCATAAAGGTTTTGACAAAGAATACAGTTTTGGTGGCTGTATTTTTACAAATGCCGACGCTGATATTGTTTCTCCTAGTGAGAACATTATTATGTACGGACATCATATGGTAAGTCAGACGATGTTTAAGCCCCTTGATGGCTATAAGGATGAAGATTTTTATAAAAAACATAAATACATTACCTTTGACAGTTTAAGACAGACGGGAACTTACGAGGTAATAGCTGCTTTCTCAACCAATATAGTTTATTACGAGGAAGATGGCTTTATGTACTATAGCTATACAAACATGGGTAAGAGTGACTTTGAAGAATATGTAAAGAAAAGTAAAGAACTTACCTCTTATCCCATCTCTGCTACCGCAGAATACGGGGATCAACTCATAACCCTTTCTACTTGTGCCTATCATACTTACAACGGACGTTTTGTGGTAGTTGCTAAGAGGATTGATGGTAAAGAAGTGGATTTGGATAAGGAGCCAATAGAAGTGATAGAAACAAAAGGAGAAAAGGATAATGAAGAAGATTGAGATACATTATAGTGATGCTTATAAGAAATGTATTTTAGAGGACTTTAAACTTGTCGTTAAGTATCTTATGACTGAAAGATTATATGAGTGGGGAGACCATATCGTTTGCCGATATAATTCTACAGATACAGATACAGAAGAGGAGCTGATTGTTTATTCAAATGCTCTTTCTTTTAGTGTTTTAGATAAGCTCTCTAAAGATGTTTCTGGTAAATATTATGATTTTATAGAAACTATTATAGCTGGTGGAGAGCCAGATATTGATGCGTTATTAAAGGACATTCTCTTTAGAGATGGTATCTATGCTGTCGCTGGTATAGTCCTTGATTGGCTTAAGATAAAAGAATCTTATGGAGCGGCTTTAGATAAGTATAAAGAGAATCTTGGTTGGATAAGGAACTTTATTGTCTAAAATAATCTATTAGTTGTAAAGGATTACAAAATGTTGTCAAACGAAGATATTGTAGACAGAATCAGATACTACTTGGATAAGCAGCATATTTCGGCTTATAGGCTTTGTAAGAAGGCGGGCGTTTCTTTATCAACTGTTTCTAATCTGTTTAGAAGGGGTAATGCTCCTTCTGTTTACACTCTTCAAAAGCTAGTAAAAGGTTTAGGAATAAGTATGGGAGAGTTTTTCGGAGAAGTTGAAGAATGCCGGCTTTCTGATCTATCTCCAAGAGAGGAGACGTTGGTATACCAATACAGAAGAGTTTCAAATAGAGATAAAGAAATGGTAGATCGAATGCTGAATGTAATGGAAAAGAAAAAAGATGGTGAGTGAGGTGTGTTTATGAGAGTTTTATATAAACGTCCTGAAGATAAATATGGCAAATTAATAGATGTAGAGAATAGTCTTGAGGCTCTTCAAGAGCTTATTGGTGGATTTCTTGAGGCTGTTTCTTATGGTTATAACGACGTTCTTATTTGTGATGAAGATGGACAAGCAAAAGGACTTGAACCCAATATTTATTGTGACGCGGGGTTAATACTTGGCCCTATTATCATATGCGGTTCTGATGAGGAAGAGTTTACCGACATTGATCCGCTCCTAGTTACTTCACTTAGAGGGTATTTGCTTGAATTTTAGTATTTATGGATAAATGGTTTCTGAAGGGTTCGATTCCCTTCATATCCCTTCTCTGATAATTATTAACTAAACAATTTATGTGTAACTATTAATTTGTGGACTATTGTTTCGCAATAACGCAGTTGTTAGGGTTATAGGTTCCAAAATCAGAGATAAAGATAAGGGATGAGAGATGGAATGGATTCGTCACCCAGACCTCTCTTATAGGAAGTGTACAAGTATGGGTTATCTGCTAGTAACCTAGACACTATCCGACCAAATCCCTTATCTATTGGTCTGAGGCTGAGATGGGTAAGCGCAGGGGTTACTGATTCTTGAGGCGTAGGTTCGATTCCTACCAGACCAGTTAAATTAATATACGAGGAGGTTAATGGGGTGTACGATGAATTAAAGAAAAGGATTATTAGGAAGATGGGTTATGATACCCCAGCTTTAAATAAGACCGAAGAAAGATATGTTGTTACTTGGAAAGAAGAATATAAATTAAAGGACGATATTATTATCGAGGCCTTTACTCGCGCTCTTAATATGAAGGGAAAGAATATTACCTTTGCGTATATCGACGCTATTCTTAAGAATTGGGCTGAGAAAGGGGTTAAGAGTTATTCTGATATTCTTGCTCTTGATGAGGCTTATAGAAAGAACAAGTATGGAGAGAAGAGTGCCTCTAAGACAAATAAAACAGAAACTATTAAGATAAAGTATCATTCAGATAAGATAGAAAAGCTTAGATATATAGATGGAAAAAGCGACTGGATTGATTTGAGAGCGGCAGAGGATGTGGTACTGGAAGAGGGAGACTTCTATATGATTAGTTTGGGGATTTCAGTCAAGCTCCCAGAGGGGTATGAGATGATAATTGCCCCTAGAAGTTCTACTTATAAGAACTTTGGCATTATTCAGACAAATAGTTTTGGACTCATAGATGAGGGATTTAGTAGTAATAGTGATATTATAAAAATGCCGGTTAGAGCTATGAGGCATACAGAGATCCATATTAATGATAGAATATGCCAATTTAGGATTTTAAAACACCAACCTAAGATAATTTTTGATGAAGTCGATGATCTTGGAGATAAGGTTAGAGGCGGTTTTGGAAGTACCGGTAGGAACTAGGTCAAAAATTGTAAAAGTAACAAATTTATATTATAATATAAATTAATTAAAAGTACAATTTTTAGCATACGAGGGTGTAATAATGAGTGATAATTTAACTATGTCATGTCCTATATGTAACGGGGATTTTATTGGTTATAAGAGAGAAGTGATACAACAATATAATTCGGGAGAAGATAAAGTTAGGGTTTGGGCTTTTTGCCGGAACTGTGGACATAGAGGGCTCGGTGCTTTCGGAAGGTTTTCTGAAAGGGAAGGAATAGAGGCAGCTCGTAAACTTTGGAACGAATCAAGGTAATTTATGGAAGAACTTATTAATTTTAACGTGGAAAAATATAAAACTGGTAAAGCTTTTTCGCCCGGAACTGAACTATGGGTAATGAAAGGGCTAAGAAAAGATGCAAAATTAAGTTGGAAAGCAATTTCCGTACAGATAAAGGAATATAGAGATGGTTATAGACCATATTATGTATTGTCAGACGGTCACAATATACTTCCAGAACTCATTGGAAAAGTGTATTTCCTAACCGAAAAAGAGGCTATAGATAGATTTAATGAGGCTAAGAATAAGATAGGGGTTAGTATTCCTAAAGTAACTCTTGAAAAGGTTTTTTCTGAAGATAAGAACCAATTAAGAGATTTGGAAGTATGCGAGTTTGATTCGGTTTCTTCAACAGCTGTATATTTAGGTGGTTTTCGTGATCTACAGAAAATAAATGACCTTTTAAACTGGAGAAACGATAAAGATATAGCCAGACAGATAGGAATGGATGAAACAAAGTTCCTAAAGCTTTCGGATATCTATACTCAGGTAAGGGAATTATTCGGAAGGCAAGGGGACGATAAAGTTATCAGTCCGATAATTACGGTTATAGTAACTGATCCTTTAAAGGGTGCCATATACCAATGCAATAATCACGGAGAAGGTATCTGGGAAAAGGTGGGAAAAACTAATGGGTATGCTTAGAGGGGTTTTTGAGGCATAAAATACCTATTTTTGTCGTAATTTATATAAATATAACGCTATCTATTCGTAAAATACACATTATGCGAATAGATAGAATGTTATTATATATTACTCTTCTATGAGAAAAAGGTAAACAAAAATAAGAGTCGTTTCCGGAAAGGAATCTAACTCTTATTTTTGTTTTTAAAAAATTTTTTCAGATACAGATACGCTCTCAAGCCCAAAATTTAAAGGCTGGATTTTAAATTCTTAGCTGCTGCGAACCGGATATTCTTGGATGCTGGGATTTCAATCTTTTCGAGAGTCTTTGGATTAACTCCCTGTCTGGCAGCTCGTTCCTTGACTGTAAAAGAACCAAAGCCTGGGATATTGACTCTTTCGCCTTCAGATAGTGATTCTTGCATAGTACTGAATATAGAATCGAAAATCTCTCCTACCTTTTTCTTTGGCAACTTAGTAGCATCTGCGACAATCTCTACAATTTCTGATTTTGTCATTATATATTTCACTCCTTCACCTATTATTTTAAAAAGTATACTTTTAATAAATATATATTATAATATAAATAGTGTATTGTCAATTATTTTACCCTTTATAAACCCTTATTTTTTGTGCTTTTTTGTCTCTTTCGTTATATATATCTAAGTACAAAATCTATAAGGAGGATAAGTTATGGATGAGAATTATTTTGACGCAATAGTTGATGCAGACGCAATGTTTGAAGAAATGTATGGCGATGTTTCTTATAACGAACCGCCTACTATAGATAATGTGTCAGAGTCCATGAATGAGGAGCAGTATATTGATAGCATCGAGATCCCCTCTCCTACCCCTTCAGAAACCGTTTCTGAGGAAGATAAAGGATGCGACGACTTAATACTAGATAAGGTAGAAGAAACAGCAGAAAAGGACGATAAAGAGGCGGAAAAAGACTCAGAAAAGGATTTAGACGATGAGGACTCTGATTATGATGATGAAGATGAGGGTTGTGATGAGGAAGACGATGAAGAATGCGATGATGACGAAGAATATGATATGTCTGACACCCTCTCCGATGAGGAATTAAACATAAAGAAACCCGTTATAGAAGATGCTGAGGCTAATATTCCTAACGAAACTATAACTGAAACTATTGTTCCTGAGAAGGAACCAGAGGTTGTAGAGCCTTCTATAAAATATAATGATGATTCTAATATAATCAACGAAGAGCCTTTTGAAGAACCTGTATATGAAGAGGTTAAAGAGAGTGAACATTTCGATATTCGTGCTACAGCGTTTAGGTTTAGGAAAGTCCTTGCTTTCGTAGTAATGGTACTTATTTTAATAGGTATTCCTCTTCTATTCTCGTATGCTGTTAGAGGGAATAATGATATTGATAATAAAAGAAATAAAGCATCTAATGATAAACCAAAGAGTACAGTAAGTACAGACCTTAATCTTACTGAATCTAGCGACTACGATGATATAAGACAATCTGCTTATGATTCAATGTCAGAAACAAATGAGTCAAACAGATTTAAGACGTTAGACGAGCTTACATTTTATATACAGTCAAACATTGATTCTACTTTATCTTACGAGAAGGCTTTAGCTAATCAGTATGAAAGCGGAGCAATCTCATCGGAGTATTTTTACTCAGAACTGGGAGTTTATATTGAATATACTGATTCCCTTAATCATCTTCTTACAATAAATAAGACTACTTATGAAAATGAAGGAAAGATGTCTGATTATGAGGAGCTTTCAGAGAGTATGGATACACTTATACTTTATGGAGATAACCTTAATTACGGAACCAGAAACAATCAGGAGTAGATCAGGATAAATAAAATAAGCCGAATATGTTGGTTTCCCAATGTATCCGGCTTTTATTTTGCCTCATCTCTGAGACTTTAGGGCTCTTAGCTCTTTTTTTACCTCTTTTAGTTTTATCCTATAGAAGTAAGTATCCTCTTCTACCTTACTATAAATAAGGTAGAAGAAGGCCCCAAACCCTAGCATCAGTAATCCTAAAAATAGGTTTACTCCTAAATTTTCGGATTCTGCTCCAAAAAAGCAAAGTCCGAGCATTACAGCTCCTACTGAAAAGAACTGTATGAACTTTAAAACTCCTCTTGTAACTTTGATTAAGTGCCTATAGGTCTTAATCTGGTGTTTCAATTCAAGTTTTTTTACAAGTCCTAGTTTTTCTTTTATTTCTAGGTCTTCTCTCTTTAAGATGATGTCCTTTTCTTTTCTCATCTTTCTCTCGCCAACTACTATGCTGGCTAATTTTATAGCTAATTCCATATATCCTTCTCCTCTCTTCTACTCTCCTTGAGCAGATCTATTTTTTGGATACTCTATATAACGATAAAAATGAGAATTATTAGGAAAATTCGTTTTATATAATATCCAAATAAAAAGAATGCCTTAAGGAAAGGCAAGGAAAGGAGTAAATATATGGAAAAGAGTTTGAAAGAGTGCCTCAACTCTGAAAGAAATGAGGAGATAATAACTAAAGGGCTTATCTGTAATCCTGTCGAGGGACTTACAAAGACAGGAAAACCATATGTAGACCTTACGCTTTATGCAAATGGTCTTACTATGCCAGCAAAGGTATGGGATATGGGATTTGAAGAGATGATGGAGAGATATCATCTCGTTTCTGGTGGGCCGGTAAAGGTTCACGGAACGGTTTCTGTAAATCCGCTCTCAGGCGAAAAACAGCTTTGCCTTAGAGATGGTGATATCCCTGCTATCACTCCACTTGATCTGAGCGAGGAGGAGATAAAGGCTTTGTCTCAGGCTACTCCTATAGGAGAAGATGAGATGATTAAGTCTATATCTACTTTGATAGAGGGGGTTCTGCCTAAATCCTCTGGTGAAAGCTCTACTCCAGAAGAGTCTGAGCGTAATTTCCTTAGAAATATCGCTGATTGGGCGATGGAGAGAATAGGAAACACAGCCTATTATCCTTATGGGGAAAATGTTCACAAGGAGAAGGGTGGACTCTTAGCCCATATTTACAACGCTTGTCATAAGCTTTGTTATATGGTGGGAACACCACCTTTTGATAAGAAAGTGGTACTTGCAGCTCTCCTCTCATACCGTCTCGGTATCACAATGAATTACATCGTTGATAATACAACTGGTGTAATTACAGAGAACCGAGAGCTGTATGAGTATGGTTCTCAAGGTCAGCTCTGTTCTGATTATATTCTTAACTGGTGCAAGCCAGTATTTGATGCTGTTGGGACAGACTGGGGCGTAGTCAGAAATTATATGGCTACGATAAAGTGTCTTAATGGACTCTGTGAACCCGTTTCGGTTGAGGCAGCTGTCGCAAAGACAATCGCTGATAGTGAACTCGAAGTTTATCGAGTTTACGAGGCAACAAAGGGCATCGAGGGGGATGCTAAGGGATTTGTAAAGGATGATGGCTCTGTCAGAGTCGTTTATAAATTCTAAACATAATAAAAGGTAAGTGAGATTAATTTCATCACTTACCTTTTTTTTATTTATTCTTCGTCTGGATTAATGAAAGGCATATTGTTGACTTGTTCTTGTGTGAATCCGTCTTCGTCTAGGTCTGTATCTCCAGTACTGGTTCCTTTCATTTCCCCCGTCTCAGTAAACTCTGAATAGCCTGATCCTTCGTCTACGTCTCCACTCTCGTCTGTAGTAAAGGATGCGTCGGAAGGGGTAGCCTCTTCTTCTTTCTTTATAAAAATCGGCCCTGGAGTATTAATGTCATATCCTACGCCCTCTTTGTAATAATTTAAGGCTCCCGGAGGTGTTTCTGTTGCAGAGGTTTGAGAGGTATAAGAGGAAATAATACTATTTATATCCGATACTACGCTTTCATTATTCCACCATTGATTCCATCCACAACTAAAGGAGAATATCTGGTAGCTATTTTCCAGCTTGTGTACATATATAAGAGCTGTTCTATAATATGGGATTATAAGAGGGTAATTGGATTCTTCTTTATAGTTTGCTTTTATAAAGTATGACTCCCAAGCGTTTCCGTCCTTATCGGTTATAACACTACCCTCTTCTATATTAATATTGTTTTCTATGTTTCCATACTCATATTTTTCATACTCTGTACCCTCTCCATGTTTTATTCCAAAGACTCTTACCAGCATTTCATATTCTGTTGTACAGTCCTCTGGTATAACAAAGTTGTTATAGGTAAGGGCTAGGTTATAGTACTCGTTTGTGAGGTAGACCTCTGTTGAACCATAATCTTTAGGATATGTGCTTAGCGGATACTCTTCGTCTCTTTGTTCGCGAGGGACATAGAGAAGGGATTCGCTATAGATATTGTTAGCAATCTCAGATGTTCTAAAGTATGACGGAACGGTGATTGTCGCAGCTGTTCCACTTGCATCGAATGTTACTTCTTTTGGTTCGCTATAGCTGTTGTTTTCACTAAAGAGACTATAAATATCGAAGTCTGTATTCTTTTCAATATTGTCAAGAAGAATGCTGTAGTCTCTGTTTTTATCCTTGTCTGCACATATATAATAATACTGTGTATCATCGTATTCTATTCCGGCTATTATTCCGCTCATCTGAGTATTATTATCACTTGTGGTTGCTTTTATCTCTGCATACTTGATAAATATATTATTATTTGTTTTATTCTTTATATCGCTTGTTATAGTGATATTAGAAACAGTAACAAATTCTACATTATCAATTACTTCGGCAAACTCTTCTATTTTGTCCAGTTGTGCTATTCCCGTAGCTTGTTCTGTTCCATATAATGTCTGCGGTGTCGTTGCCTCATATAAATAGTCTTCGTTTTTATAAAGGATAAATTGCTTTCCCGTATTACATAGAACTCCGTTTTCGTATGATAGCTCGCTCTTCTCTTTATATGTATACGCTATATCGCTTTCCGTGTTTGTATTAGGAGAGAATAAAAAAGGTGTTTTATATTCGAGCTGGTTATATCCATAATCTGTAACAACTCCCGTTGAGTTATCTTCATTAACTTGACTGAAGAAAGCTGGATCTTCGCTCGCACTAAGTAATGTTGGATTATATGTTACATCGTCTGTCAGATCCTCTTCAAATATAGGGAGTTTAATTCCTTCAAAAGTATTTATTATTGAAACAGCTTTGCTCGTGCTTTTTTCTCCCTCTTTTCCCTTCTCGGTATTCTTTTCTCCGCATCCAGCAAACAAAAGAAGACATAGAGAAAGAGAAAGGATAATCTTACTTTTTCTCATTTTTTGCTCTCCTTATCCTAAATACGTCTCTTATACATAATCCTAAAAAGACTCCAGATATTACTAGTATAGAAATAAGCCCTTTAAATCCCGTACTTCCTGATAGCGGATCAAGGAAATGATTAAGTATCAGAAGTATAAAGAAAAGGGTGTAGATAATGGTTTTTAGTACTACTATTTTACTATTTAAAGTTTTAACTTCTTTATAGCGAGACTTTCCTTTTCTTTTTGTTGTGGTTTCTTCAAACTCTAGCTTGTTGTACTTGAAAGCCTCTAAAATACAGTATATTATAAATAAAAAGATGAGAATTATTAGCAACATATTTAATATTTCTCCTTTTCAAATATTAAATATATATTATAATATAAATATAGTGTAGTCAATAAAAGTTTCGTTATATAGAGTATCACAAATTTACACGAAAGGCGGTGATACATTTTGAATAAAAAGTTAATAATTACTGGCTTGTTTATAGGAATGATAATTTCTTCTATTATATCTTTTGTCAAAGCTGAAGAAGTCCAGCCGGTTACTATAATTGTTCAGGTTAAGTCTCTTTATAGTAATTATTCGGATTATAAAAGCCAATATGACTCTGTTGTTACTGAGGGCGGAACTTATGATGCAAATACGTCTCTTGGTAATACTTACTTTAGAAATGCGCTTGGAGTAGATGGTGATTCGAAATGGTCTACCGATGCAAATGGGGACGGAAGTATACCTCAAAAGTTAATAGAGCCCGGTCAATTTGCTTTCGGTTATAACCAGAGTGATGTAACAGTTTCTCCTTCTATTTCTGGGGGTTATGGCAAATATTCAAATAAGCTTTCTCTTTCTGGGGTTAATGATTCTAAAACATATAAGTTTCATTTTAATGATAGTAGTAATGTACAGCTCGTAATAGCCGCCTACAATAAACAAGGCGATAATGCTGGTAGTATTACTGGTAAAATAAGCTATTATTCGGGTGACTCCTCTGATAGCGAAAGTGAGGCAGCTACGAATGGCGTGGGAAAGCAAAACGCCTACGGAGATCATTGGTATGCAGAGGACTGGTATAGAAAAGACAAGACAAAGCCCGCTTCTGGTAAAGCATATTCTGGAAACGGAATGACTATAAAGCAAAATTCTAATTCAAGCACATTAGAGATAGTAAGTAATGGAGGAAAGGCAAAGGCTACAACGGTGGCTATAACTGTTTATGTTGGATGTACTTCTATTAACGCTAATTTAGGTGGGGCTAGTGATGTTTCTCATACTACAGTTGATAGTGGCGTACAGATGGCTAGTGGTTCTACTCAGGCATCCTCTAATAATACTCCAGTAGATAATGGAAGTGGTACAGCAGATTCCTATGCGGTTAATACCAATTATGATAAGCAGATAGGTATATTTAATAATTGGCAAGTTGTCCAGTCTTACGTCAATAGCCTTATAGATACAATAACAATGGTGTCGTACTTCTATTTTGGAATAGCATTTTTAACTTCTATCCTTATGCTAATCTATAACATCGTTGCTATTGCAGGGGCTACGAGTAATCCTATGGTAAGGACAAGACTCTTTATGAGGTTCGGTATTTCCGTCCTATGCCTTGCCCTTCTCGGTGGTAGTGCTCTCCTAGCCCGTCTCTTTATACTTACTTGTATGGGTGGATAACTAATATAGAAAGGACAATAAAGTATGACAAAATCGGCACTTCTGGTGGCTGAGAAACCTAGTGTTTGCGAGGCTATCAGAGAAGTATACGAAAAGATAAAAGATAAATTAGATTATGAGATTACTTTCACGAGTGCTGCCGGACATCTTCTTGGTCTTAAGGATCCGGGGGAATATAGTGATGAATGGGGAACACCTTGGAAAAAAGAGGTTCTCCCAATGATTCCGTCGCATTGGTATACCAAAGTAATCAACCAGAAATATTACGATCAGATCAAGGAGTTATGGGATAATAACTCCTTTGATGTTGTGATTAACGCGGGCGACGCGGGAAGAGAAGGTCAGCTTATTCAGGAACTTATTTATGAAAGTATTGGAGTAAATGTTCCTATTCTTAGGTATTGGGCTGATGATACTACCGAAAGAGGTATTACAAAAGCTCTTATGAATATGAAGTCTAATGACGAATATAAAGGGCTCAGAGATGCCTCTTATCTTAGAATGTACTTTGATTGGCTTGTCGGCATGAACTTCTCCCGCTCCACATCCCTATCTCTTGACAGAGCATCTAGTCTCGGTAGGGTAATGACTCCTACCCTAGCTATGATTGTTAATAGGGAACTTGAGATAAGTGGCTTTAAGCCTACTCAGTACTTTGAAATAGAGGGAAGTTTCGAGGGTGATTTTACTGCTCTTCTTCTCAACCCTTCTCAAGATAAGTCCCTTCCTACTCCTTATGCGTTCTTATCCGAAAAAGAAATGCTTAATATCTATAGGACACTTGAGGGTAAAGATGAGGGCGTAGTTAAAGAGGTTAAGAAAGAGGATAAGGTTGAAAAGGCTCCTACTCTCTTTAACCTCTCAGATTTGCAGAAGTATATGGCAAAGACTTATAAGTACTCTCCTTCTGATACTTTAAATATCGCTCAGTCTCTCTATGAGAAGAAATTTCTTTCTTATCCTAGAACAGAAAGTAAATGTCTTACTAAAGAGCAAGCCAGAGATATGAAGATATTACTCTCTAAGCTTTCTTTCCTTCCGGGCTATGAGGAGCAAGTGAATAAGGCTATAGAGAATGATGGTTTATTTAATTCTGTAATCAAGTCTTCTAAATACTTTGATGATAAGAAGGTGTCGGATCACCCAGCTCTTACTCCTACAGAGGTTCTACCAGAACTTAGCGAACTTAGTGAAAAGGAAAAGAATGTTTATTTAGAGGTATTTAAGAGACTTCTTGCTATATTTTATCCACCATTTAAGACTAAAAAGACTACAGTAGTTATATTAGTAGATAAATATGACTTTAAATGCTCTGGCTCTACTATAGTAGATATGGGCTGGAAAACTCTTTATAAAACAGATATTAAAGAAAAGATACTACCTAAACTTAATGAAGGAGATAAGATAAAACTTCTTGGAGTTAAATATTCTTCGAAGGAAACTACTCCTCCATCTCGTTATACTCTCAGCACTATTCTTGATGCTATGGAGACGGCTGGTAAAGTACTTGATGATGAAGAATTAGAGAAGGTACTTAAAGAGTGTGCAGGGCTTGGAACCGCTGCGACGAGGGCAGAGATTCTTACTAAACTTGAGAAAAAAGGCTATATCTTTACACAAAAGACTGTACTTAGACCAACAGATATGGGTATAGAGCTTGTTAAGGCTCTTTCGGGACAAGATATAATCTCTCCAGAGCTTACAGCTAAATGGGAGAAGAATCTTAAGCAAGTTGAGAACGGAGAACTGGACTATGATACTTATTACAAGTTTATGGTCGGTTATGTAAAAAAGAAAACTCTGGAGCTTTTAGAACTTAAAAGACTTGGGCCATATAGAAAGGTTCTTGGGGACTGTCCTAAATGTAAGCGTAAGTTTATTTCTGTAGGTTCGTTTGCTTGTTGTGAAGGGTTCTTAGAGAAGAACGAGAATGGGGAAAAGGCGTGTGACTTTGCTCTTCCTTTTAAGTTTGGAGGAGTTAAAGATAAATATGGTAATGTCAAAAACAGTACCGCTCTTTCCGAGACGGATATCAAGGATCTTATAAGTGGACTTCCTACTAAACCAAAGAAGTTTACTTGGAGTAGTGGAAAGAAATCCGAAACGTCACTTGTTCTTAAAGATGACTTTACTATAGGTTTTCCTACTCCTACTTCTGTCGGAAAGTGTCCGAATTGCGGTGGTGAGGTGATGAAGTCAAGTAAAGGATATTACTGTAGTAATGCTACTGGTGATTCTCCTTCTTGTGATTTTCTTCTTTATCCAATGATAGGCAAGACAAAGATTGATGAACCACTTGTAAGAGATATCTTGGCAAAGGGTGAATCAGAGAAAGCACTCCGAATTGAATGGAAAAGTGGAAAGAGAAGTCCTTACTCTACCCCAATCATTATAGAGCATACAGAGAACGGGTGGAGACTGGCTCCAAAGCCTTTTGTTCCAGAGAAAGTATGTGAATGTCCTTATTGCTCAGGTGGAGAAATCTATAAAATGCCTTATACCTATGAGTGTTCTAATATTAAAGCTGAAAAGTGCTGTTTTAAGGTAAATAATACTTATGGTGGAGCGGTCATTACTGTTAAAGACTTTACTAAGATGCTAGGTGGAGAGACGGTTACTAAGAGCGTTTCTTTCCCAGATAAGAATGATAAGAAAAAGAAGAATACTTTTGATTCTAAACTCTGTATTAAGCAGGGAGATGATGGGTATTTGATAACGTACAAGAAATGAGGTGCCTATGTTTATATTGATTTTTATTGTATTTTGCTTTTTTATCGCTGTTGTAATGGTATTTCCGGGCGTTATTATGCTGAATAAAGGAAATAGTACCCATAATGATGATGTTCTTAATACTGGAAGATTGCTAATCTTTATCTCTGCTTTCTTTGCTCTTTCTGCTTTCTTCTTATATATGTATTTCTGTGAGTTTTCGGTCATACTACTTATTGCAACTATTTGTGATCTCTTTCTTATGTTCGATATGCTATCGGATCTGGTGCCTTATATGAAAAAGAAAAGGTCACTTAAAGAGGCTAACTAATATAAAAATAGGAGCTATATCTTAATTGATATAACTCCTATTATTTTTTTACTCTTCTATGAAGTTTCTTAAAAACTTACATAGTGTATTTCCCAAAATCTTAGGATTAACTCCACAGAAGTATCGGCTATACATAGCTTTGAAAGTAGGCCACATCTCTGTTACCTCTCTCTCATTGCCAATAAAGAAAGATATTACGAAAATACCATTCTTTCGAGCCCACTCTACAGCTTTATGAACGCTTTCCGGTGAGCAACAAGGAAGTCCGTCTGATATGATAATCAGTAACTTCTTCTCTTCCGGTCTTTTTAAGAGCTGCATAGCTCCGTTCATAATAGCGAGAGCATCGTCGTTTCCACCGTCAGGTTCATGCTCTCTGTGGAAATCCCAAGTGTAACTTCGGGAATCCCTGTCATCCCACTCTTTAATTACATTGAAATACCTTTCGGTAAATGTTGTAATCTTGAGAGGGACGAGAGGCTTAAACACCTCTTCAATCTCAGCAAGGGCCTCGCAAGCCATATTTTCCTTATGACCGTACATACTACCGGAATCATCCTTGGCAATATATACAGCGAGTGATGGCTCCTTTTCTTCGCCTTCCATTCTGAAAATATCTCCTCTTCCGCAGATGAACTTTCCGAGTGCTGCCTCATTCAGTTCTCCTGAATATACATCCTCTCTGTCCATTTCTTGCTGAGAGGCTATGATATTCTCAACAGTATTCCTTGTTTGACTTCCTCTGTTTTTTATTTCAATAGGAAGTTTGGAACCCTTATGGTAAGGCTCGAACTTATTTGGGTGGATATCGTTAGTATATCTTCCCAAAAAGCCCTCGTCTCTTAAAAGCTGTTGGTCGGAGTCGGTAAGTAAAGTCTTGTTACTCTCTTCTACCTTGTCTGATGCCTCTATTGATGCGTTAGTGGTCTGGATTTCTCTAGCCACTTGATTTGCTAAGTCTTCAGCTACAGCTCTGAGCCTATCTTCAATAGCCTTTTCAAAAGCTTCAGCGTTAGCCATTAAAGAGTTAAGCTGTTCTAAAGAAGAATGACCTTCTTTGTTTTCGCCTTTAGTCTTATCTTCTTTTTCTGAACTACTTATATCTTCAGACTCTTTAGAGTCTTCTGATTTGCTTTGGCTCTTTGAAGATTTTTCCTTACCTTTAGAAGTTTCATCAGAATCTTTTTCAGACTTATCGTCTGAGCCATCTCCCGATTTCTCTTCTTTCTGGTCTGAACCATCTTCCGATTTCTCTTCTTTCTGGTCTGAGCTCTCTTCCGAGTTATTATTTGAGGATTCATCTGATTCTTTGTCAGAATCGCTCTCTGAAGAACCTTCGCCACCATCCTTATCCTCTTCTTTTTCTTCCTTTTCTAAGTCCCCGAAAGTTGATTTACTACTCTGGCTATTAGAATTTTCGGATTCATTTTCAGAGTCAGACTCTTGCTCTGAACCACTTCCAGAAGAACCGTTTTCGGATTCTTCTTCCTCATCTTTTGGATTTGGTTTTGGAGGGTTCTTTCGAAGGTCAATAATGATATCCGGTTTAACACCATCTTCACTATCTTCTCCCTCTTCGGAATCGTCTGTAAGGATACCAATAACTAGGCTGTTATTTGCTTTCTCTGATGTGTTGTCTCGATTAAAGTTGTTATTATCAGCGTCATCAGACATCATATCAGAGAGGTCTTGTGGCATCTGAGTACCATTACTTTTATAAGCGTCTATTACTAGATCGCTTATATTTTTGGCGATTTCGACAGCTGCATCTCTACCATCCATTATTGTATCGCTTGATACATATGTGGATATTGGTTCGATACATCTATCTACGATGTCCCTCTCAGTTGTCCCTACTGAAAACTTTTTGTCAAAGCCTTTACAGTAGAGTCCACAAGTTGCTATGGTAAGGATGTTGTTAAAAACTTCCATCAAAGGACTTCTTTGGACATCCTTATAGCTTTGCCACTCACATCCTAGCCTATACCAGTCTCTCAGTTTCCTGAGCCCCGGAAGCAGGGTTACGAGAATGTTCTCGATACGACCATCGCATATGGCGTTTAGAAGTTTATATGCAAATTTATAAAGTTGGCTGAAATTAACTTCCTCTCCTTTATCTTTTGCATCTTCCACCCAAATCTGTGTCATATCTTGAGCAACTTTCTCGTATTGAGAGTTGTCTGTGAATCGGACATGACTTGCCTCGTGGTAGGACTTAAACTTGGCAATCTTGGTAAGATCACCAAAAGACATCTTCTCTGCCTCTTCGTAGGTTACGTCTACTGTCAGCTTAGTTCCATTTGTGTAAGAACCACGACCACCGACAGTAAGCTCAAGAGCTATTCGTCTACCCTTAAGATAGACTGTCATAAGTCTTTCTAACACTCTTGATTTAAAGTGCTGTAAAAACTTTGTAGCTTTTTCAATCTTTTTTACATCCATTTTATTTCTCCTTTCATATCTGTTCTCCCTGAACAGTTCTTTTTTGGATACTATATATAACGAAAAAAGCCTCGATAACATATTGTTACCGAAGCTTTTTCTTTCCAAGAGGGCTTTACCAAGGCGTTTCTTGAGTGGCCTTGTCGCTAATGATATCATCAAGAGCCGAATCAAGAAGATCCGTATCGTCAGCATTTGGTACTGTGTTATTAACACATATACTTATGCTACTCTTGATGTCTCTGCCAACACTTATTCTTTTAAGTGCTGCTTTAAAGCCTCTTATATTAAGGCAAGACATTGGATATGTACCTGCCTCAACTCCTTCTTTGTAATTCTTATAGACTCTGTCGAAAGTGTCGTATACAGAGTCTTCTAAGCCTTCTATATTCATCTGTCGTAACAGATTGATTATAGAATTAGGAGTCTCCATCTTGATGCAACTAAATCTACTCATAGTCGCATCATTCTGCTTTCTAGTACCTACGAAATCTCCGCCGGTACCATTTTGGGTAGCTCCTAAGATAAAGCAATCTCTATTGATTCTTACTCTACCTTTACCAGCCACAAAGATGTCTGGTGTATGTCCATCAGCTATGTCATTGATGGCACCAGATAGGGTGTTAGGCTCGGCCAGATTCATCTCATCAAGGACTAGGATACATCCCTGATTGCTATTAGCTATATCTAATGCTTCTAAAATAGAGCCATTTTCCATAGCTAATGTAGGTGACATTGACTTTGCGAGATTAAGTGCAAAATCAGTTCCTTCTCCTGAAATAGAACCTTTTAGAAGGTTGAAGAAAGCCATAAGACCATCTCCGTCAAGAGCATTCTTTGCGCTGTTATCAGTTGCCTCAAAGCCAAACATTTCAGCTTTTGTCATACGACCATTACATTGCATAAGAACAATCCTACAATTCAGGAGCCAACCAGCTGTTTCGAACATTACGTTCTTTCCAACTGATTTTGGGCCCTCAAGAATTACATTTTCTCCAAGTCCTATTGAGACAAGGAGCTCTTGCATAGGATTCCCTTTCTTTTTCCCGTTTACTTTGTAAAGCGTTTCGGGCTTTACAACATTACCGGGCTTGATCGTCTGTAAGATAAGAGAATAATCAGGGTTTCCCTTTTTAATCCCTATCTCTCTCAGATATTTGATTCTCTCATCCAGCTCTTCTTCTGAGAGAAGTCCGTCAGAGATAATTTTTTTCTCGATGCTCTCAGCCTTTTCTTCTTGATCTTCCTTCTGAATAGGAGCATCTGCCTCTGTAACATTTAAGAGGATTCTTCCCCCTTCTCCTGTTCCGGAGAGGTGGGATGTGAAGTTTCCACTCTTAACTGTCTCAAAGACCGCCTCTATCTCATCTGGTTTCTGAAGAAGACCAATGTTCTTACCTTCTACCTGAGCATAAACCATAGGTCTGCCAGTTGTATCTGTGGCGGTAAGCATTATGGTTCTACCCTCATTGCCTTCTCCGAGTCCCTCAGCCTCAGTATAGATTTCTTTGAATCTTGCCTTTGCTGTTGGGATTGCGGTGACTTCAATCGTAAAAGTTTTCTTTTCATTTTCCATATCATTTCTCCTTTTCTTTAACCTCTCCTTGAGGCATCTATTTTTGTTTGATATTTAATAAAACGAAAAAAGAGCCGGCTTTTTTGCCAGCTCTTTATCAGTTCCTTTCATTATCATATAAATTGTATTTCAAACGCCCGAAAGGTTAAGATGTTTGATTACTAAATATAACGAAAAAGAACCATACAGAGTATGGTTCTTAGTTTTATTTACTGTTAGCTATTAACATTCTTACAACCGCAGCCATAGACATACGGTACTTTGCTGCAAGTTTCTTTAGGTGTTCTTGCTCGTCTTTTTTCATATATACAGAAATAAATCCATAGCCACCTTTGTCTTCTTTTTTTCTCTTATACTTTTCTCTCTGCGGGTTATATGCTTTAGGATCAGAGAGGTCATATAGTCCCGTATATTTTACTAGCATTAATTCATCGTCTTCACCATCTTTTATTCTTATCTTTCTGCTGTCGTCTCCATTCTCTGTGGTTTTCTCCTCTGGTAGTTTGACTTGAACAGCATCCTTTACGAGAGCGTCTTTTAGTACGTCTTCAATATTCTTCATATGTAAATCCTCCTCTGAATTATCAAAAGTATATTATAATATATTTAATTTATATTATAATATATATTTATTAAAAACACAAATATTCTTACCTTATTCTATCTGAATACCTTTTCCAGAACCAGATAGTGTTCCTTCATCTAAATCGTCTGGTATCATACCGTCATTATCGACACTTGGGTTGTTAAGGATTGCGGTATTAGAGCCCATACTTCCATATCCGCTCTTCTTTCCCGCTTGATAGTCTGTATAGAGCTGTCTTTTAGCCTCGTAAAGTTGTTTCTCAAATTCTTCTCTCTTGGCATTCTGTATCTCGATGTGTTCGTCAGCAATCCTATGTAGTTCAGCGTTTATATCATTGTCTATATAACTCGAAATACCATATCTTGCTACAGTAACTTTATTATCCAGTACCCTTCTAATAGCAATCTCGTTCTTATTCATTTCCGTGAGTTGCGTTGAGGTAAATCTAGCCATATCTTTTTCTATATACCGCTCTTGTTCACTTGGATAGTTCAGTTCTTTAAATCCATGTCCTATCTCAAACTTCTGTCTGGTAATTCCCTTTTGTATCTCTTTTTGTTTTTCTTCACCAAATGCTATGGAATAATACTTTGCATCGTCTGGATCAAGGCCCGGGAATAGAACTTGACTTCTGGCGTTTGTCTGTACAACCGATAGGAATGCCTCTCCGGATTGTCCAAGGTCAAGCTTTATAGCGTTACGGGACTGAGTTGCAAGAATTGCAGAAACCCTATAACTTCGTCCCTGCTGTAATATAGTAGAAAGACCTTTATTAGCATAAGTCTGAAACTCGTCAAGATAAAGATAACAAGGTATACGAGTATTTTCATTACCACTTCTTCCGAGTATCGCCGCCTGGATCGTAAACATAAAGAAATATCCTAAATATTTGTTAAGGTTCTGGAGCGCACCCTGATTTGTTGTAATAAATATTCTTTTTCCACTCTCAACTATATCTCTAAAATTAATGTCTGATTTACCGTTCTCTGGATTAAGTACTCGTTTCAGATATTCGTTATTAATAAGGTTAGCAACCTGAGTTCTTACTCCGGATGTGTTCTGCCATACTATTGACCTATCAGCGTAGTAATTGTCAATAAAGTATCTTGCGATATCTTCGTTTTCTTTCTTCTCTTCTGGAGTAACCGCTGGTATCTTAAGAAACTCTGTTATTGTTTTTCTTCCTCTATTATTTGTGTTCTGAAGTATATCATTAAGCTCAAGTAGTCTTGCTGGTCTTTGACTTACTCCAGTCTCGTAATTCATATAGGCAGCTTCCATTCTCTTTAGAACTCGTATTGCGTTCCTCAAAAGGTTGTTAGCCAGATCCTTGTAGTATGTCATAGAGTCGGGTGTAAGCATTTCAAATATAGTAGTGATATTTTCTATTACTACACTCTCTTTATCATCGAGAGGATTAAATCTAGGACAGTCTGGATCGGTTGGATTAAAGTAAAGCCCTTCCTTCTTATAATATACACACATCGCATAACCGAGTATCGCAAAGTCTGATTTAGGCTCTAGTACTATTACTCCGTGTCCTTTCCTAATATCTTGAAGGAGCATTGGAATAAGTATCTGAGAAGTTTTACCACATCCAGTAGGCCCGAGTATAAGTAAATGTAGAAATCTGTCGAGCCATTTGATGAAGATATCATCTCCCGTCTCTTTATCTTTACAAATTGTTACATCGTGGTCGCTATCTGTCACCGCTCCATCTCCTCCTCCCAGTCTTTTCTTTAAACTAATCTCATTCATCTTCTCTTCCTTATTCTTTGCGTCGGTAAGAAGAAGAGCAAAGGTAAAGACGAGTGCAATTAAGGCAAATATTATCTTTACGGGAGCTATTACCTTTATGTGTGCATTCGCCTCTATACATTTGATGATATACAAAGGTAAAGACATAAAGAAAAGCGTTACCTGAGCTAGAAATATATACCAGCTCAGCTTTTTATTACTCATATAGTCTTTATAGATTATGTATAACACAATGTTTAGAAACGGTACTGTTATATAAAATCCAAGAAGTATTGGGAATGGTAAAACCATAAAGGTTATATAAGCAATTATGAATACATACTGAAGTATCAGATACAGATAGGATGTATTCTCAAGGAAAACATTAATTTTAGATTTCATTCACAAAAACTCCTTTCTTTTAATGTATTTATATTATAATATAAATTATATAGATTTAACAATAAGAAATATCGTTATATAAAATATCGCTGGAAACAGCAAAAAATAAATAGAATCCTCTAGTGGATAGGGGAAGAAAGGAGAAAGAAAATGGAATTAGAAATAAAAGCTCCATTAGGTAAAGTTTTTCCTATAGGAGTATATGAAGAAAAGATATTTCTTCAAACATCATCTGATGTATGGCTGGACATTACTGATAAGCTTACTAAAGATGAGCGAGTTACCATTAAACATATAGGTGTAGCATTGGGCGTTGCAGATGGAAATGGAAACATTAACATTTGCAGATATTTTAATTATCACGTTCATAGCAAGTATTCCATACTTGATGCTATGAATAGTGTTGATACTCTTGCTACTCTATCGTCTGGCATCTCTGCTCTTTCTGAACACGGTAATATGTTCAGTTTTTTAGAATGGCAGAAAGCTTGTGATAAGCACGGAAAAAAAGCTGTTTTTGCTTTTGAGGCGTATGTAGAGGATGTATTAGATGGAGAAAAGAATGGAAGTCACCTTATTCTTATTGCTAAGAACGAAGAAGGACTGAAAAATCTCTTTGATCTGTCAACGCTGGCATACAGCAACTTCTATAAAAAGCCACACGTTAGTCTTGATAGTCTAAAGACTCATAATGAAGGCATAGCTTGTACATCTGCTTGCCTCTCAGGAGAGATCGACAGACTTCTTGCTCAGGACAAATATGAAGAGGCTAAAAAGGTCGCTACATATTATAAGTCTATCTTTGGAGATGACTATTATCTTGAAATACAGAGACACAATATCACTATCGAGGGTAAAGTTAATCCTCAGATTGTCAAACTAAGCAAGGAGTTAGGCATCAAACTAATAGCTGCCAATGATTGTCATTGGACGAAAGCAAGTGACGAAAAAGCTCACGATTATTTACTTTGCGTAAGAAATAAAGCCAAAATCCACGACTCAAATCATCCAACCTTTGATGGAGATGGTTATGAGTATTTTTCAGATACGGATATGATTAATCTCTTTTGGGATATCCCAGAGGCAATTAAGAATGGCTTAAAGCTTGCGTCAGAGTGTAATGCTCACGTTGAAACGGGTAATTATCATATCCCTGCCTTTCCACTTCCAGAAGGTTTTACTTCTGAGGAAGAATATCTTAAGAAACTTGCACTTGAAGGTTTTAAGAAAAGATATGGAGAGGGAACAGAGGAGCTTAAGAACCTTTTCGACTACGAGCTTTCTATTATCACAAAGATGGGCTATGTGGGATATTTCCTTATCGTAGCTGATTATGTGAATTGGGCTAAGAGTCAGGGAATAGCTGTCGGCCCCGGAAGAGGTTCGGCAGTTGGTTCAGTTCTTGCATACTGTCTGGGAATAACGGATCTCGAACCTACTAAGTATGGTCTTATGTTTGAGAGATTCCTAAATCCAGAAAGAGTCTCTATGCCAGATATTGATATAGACTTTGATTTTGAGCGTAGGCAAGAGGTTATTGACTATGTCAAAGAGAAGTATGGGGAGGATTGTGTATGTAACATTATTACATTTGGTACTATGGCAGCAAAAAATGCGGTCAAGGATGTTGCCAGATGTGAAGATAACTATGCTCTTGGAGACGAAATCGCAAAAATGATTACTTGCGACAAGTTAAAGGATGCCATAGAAGAACCAGAACTAAAAACAGCCTATCAAACAAGGGCTGATGTTAAAAACATCATAGATACAGCTTTTCAGCTTGAGGGTATGCCTAGAAATACATCGGTACACGCCTGCGGAGTCGTAATATCCGACAAGCCTATCAGAAACTATATGCCTATGGCTATGGTTAAGGATAATAAGGCTGAAGAGAAAGGACTTCCAAAGGACACTAAGATGCTTTGTACTCAAGTCACAATGACTGAGGTTGAGGAACTGGGATGTCTTAAAATGGACTTTCTTGGACTCAGAACAATGACTCTTATCAGAAAGTGTATCGAGTCGGTTAATAGAGAAAGGACTGAAAAAGGTCAAAGAACTATAGACAACTATAGAGATTTACCTATTAATAATCCTTACATCTATATCGAAATTTCAGAAGGCAAGACTCAGGCTCTCTTCCAGATCGAGTCGGAAGGTATGAGAAGTCTTATGCGTAATCTATTTGGAGATGTAAAGGATAGGATTACTGAAATCGAAGATAAATATTCTCTTAAAGGTTTTGGTAATAGTGCTTTTGGAAATGGTACAGACAAAGAAGGATATAAAAAAGCTATGGAAAGCTTTGGGGATGAACTCTTCGAGCGTATGATAGCTGCAATATCTCTTTATCGTCCGGGCCCTATGGACTATATACCAGATTATGAGAGAGGTCTGAGAGACAGTTCTACTATAAAATATGACACTCCTCTACTTGAACCAATCCTTAAAAATACTTACGGGGTGCTGGTTTATCAGGAACAGGTTATGCAGACGGTTAAAATTCTGGCTGGTTTTTCCAATGCTCAGGCGGATACAATCCGTAAGGCAATGGGTAAGAAAAAGCAAGCTATACTGGATGAATATAAGCCATACTTCTTGTATGGTTCTGGAGAGGCTATTGATGAGCATACAAAACAGCCACTTAATATAAAGGGTTGTGTGGATAATGGTGTTGATGAGAATATCGCATCTGCGGTGTGGGACAAGATGAAGGACTTCGCGAAATACGCGTTTAATAAGTCTCACGCTGCCGGTTACGCTGTAATCACGGTAACGTGTGCGTGGCTGAAACATTACTACCCAGTACATTTTATGTGTGCGGCACTTAACAGCTATATTGATAAGAATGATAAGCTGTCAGCATACTTATCTGTTACGGGTAAAATGGATATAAAGATATTGCCGCCTAGCGTTAATAAGTCAAATGAGGAATTTTCTGTTGAGAATGACTCGATAAGATTTGGTCTTAAGGGGCTAAAAGGACTTTCTAAGAGCGTTTCTTCGTTAATTAATAATAGGAACGAATTTGGAGAGTTTACTTCAGTAGAAAACTATGCTGAGAGAGTTCCTAAAGCTGCCAAGCTGGAGAACTTGGTTATGGCTGGATGTTTCGATGAGTTTGGTTATACCAGACAGGCTATCTTTGAAAGTCTTAAAGATATTAAAGAAAGCATTAAAAGAAAGTCAAAAGAAACAGAAGGTCAGATATCCATGTTTGAGGCACTTGGAGTAAATAATGAGGCACCTATCAAAGATTTACCAGAGTGGGAAAAGGGAGTTCTGCTTGCTAACGAAAAGGAAGTAACGGGACTTTATATATCAGAACATCCTCTTGACTCTTATAAAGAGTATTTAAAGAATTGTTCAGATATATCAGATCTTGAAAATGGTAAATGTACTATAGGGTGTCTGATAACAGATTACGTTATCAAATACACCAAGAAAGACAGCAGACCTATGGCATCACTTACACTTGAGGATAAGACGGGCGAAATTAAGGGCGTACTCTTCCCAGATGATTACGATAATATGTTTGGTAATCTTAACAAGGACAAACTAGTAATCATAAAGGGTGAGTTTAGGAATGACGAAGATTTCGGAAGGCAGATTGTAGTCAAGAATATAATCAATATGGCAGACTATGTCGGTCAGACTGGAATCAGTAAAATATACGTCAACCTTGAAGACACTAAACAGCTCGACATCCTTGACGAAGTGCTTGCTGACTACGAAGGCGAAACTGAGGTTTTCGCTCAGGTAGAAGGCAATCTTTATAAAATGAATAAAACCGCGAACCCTTGCTCTGCACTCTATATGTGTCTGAGTAATAATTTTGCGGGTGTAATTTATAAATAGAACAGCTTAAGGAAAGCTGTATAAAAGGAGGTGAGCATATGATTTTTATTGTAATCATATGCTGGTTAATACTTTCAATAGCTATTAACCTAGCAAAAGAAGATTCTCCTAGTTCAGACAGAACTACTTATAGAGAATCTTCTTCGAGGGTGTCTAACTGGACTAATCCTCGCAAAAGTAGGTTTTATGTAGAAAGGGACTACTTTGAAAGAGACGATTATCTTAGAACAAAGATGCAGCAGTCTCGTAGTAACTTCTATAAAACCTCTACATCTCCTATACCACCTCAAGAAAACGAGGATAAGGTAAAGGAGACAATGGTGGTTCGGCCACCAGATTATGATGGCAACTCTATTTCTTCACTTGAGGATCTACTTACCGGAGATGATGCGGACGTAGTAGAAGAATATGAAGAGGATATAATGGAGTATGTTGATTCGGGAATTAATCCTGAAGATGTGCCAGATTTTAATGGTGAACAACTTGCATCATAAATAAAGAGAAGGGCTTTGAGATTTCTAACTCAAGGCTCTTTTTCTATTTCTGATCCACTCTTCTGTACCAACTTGTCTAATCTGTATCAAAACGTCCCTAGATATTCTTTATAATATGCTATTCTTTTGTGGGAAAACTCTAAAACTCCAAAAGTTAGTACAATTTTTAACTCAAATAACCCTTAAAAAGTGTACATATCTCCCCTATTCCTTATCCTAAAACTATTCTAAATCCTAATTCTTTAAGTGGCTTAATCCCTTTAAGTATAAGGCTTTCCGAAAAGTATCGGTAGGTGCAACTTTAGGTGCAACTTCGGGTGCAACTTTCCTTTGCTTTATCTATGCCTATTTTTAGTACAATCTCTTTTCCTCTGCCTTTTCCTTTTTCTATGCCTAAGTCTCCTATTCCGCTCCCAGACTAATAGGTAAAAGAATGGAATAGAAGGTCTATGCTGCATAGTTTAGACTCCTACTCTTTCGGGAAACCCTTATAGATAAAGGCTCTGAGAGGGGACATGGGCGGAGACAGAGAAAGAAAAAGGGGCGTAATTATTTGTACTAACTTTTAGTAAATTATGTTTATAACGAGGACATAAGGAATAATACGCTCATATAAAGTTAGTACATCTTTAGTACACGCCTTTCCCTACCCCGCTCCCGCTCCTGAGTTTACACATATCATAGTTAGTACAGAATTAGTACATAACCAAAGTGAATATATATAAGAATAGGTATGAGAAAGAAGTTTTGTACTAAACTTTAGTATAATATCAGTAAAACATATGCAGTGAATAGAACCGCGCGATTAATAGTTAGTACAATTTTAGTATATTCTTTATCCTTCACTCCCGTCCCTGCTCTCGTAAGAAAGAATAGTTAGTACAAGATTAGTATAAATCTATAAATATAATATGAACTAAAGCATTATAAGAACCTAAATCCTAAGTTTTTATACTAAAGTTTAGTATATTAAAGGTCTTTCTCCCTCAGTTCCCATATCAAAACCGCTCCCCTCCGATGCTCCTTTGAGAAGTTCCGCATCTACAGAGAGACTTGTTTCGATATAGTACCTTCGGGAGCGGAATCTAAAAGGAGAAGGGATAAGAGAAAGTAAAGGCGCAGAAAGATCACATAGCACCGAAAGTAAAGGACATACTAAGAATTAGTATATAAAGTTCTTCTTGCTCCCTCGTTATCTATATCAAAAACGCAGTTCTACCACTTCGATGCGAGTTAATATAAATATTAAGAGCATCTCCGTTTACAAACTGCTTATTTCGATATAGAAAGCTCGGGAGCGGGACGATAAAGAAAAGGGATAAGAGAAAGGAACCTTTACCGAAAGTCTTATCCTAAAGTGAAGGCTCCTATATAAGTATCGAAAGATTAAAGATATTATGCTCCCTCTATTTCCAAACCAAAAACACAGATTACGCCCTCACTTGCGGGGGTTCGGGCTCCATTCTGTATCTATACCCTTCGATTCCGGCTGCCCCAACCACACACAAAGGGGCAGCTTAGTCGGAATCTACGGGCATAGATGATTTATTTCGGTTTAGAAATATCGGGAGCGGGATGAGAAAGAGTAAGGAGTCCTTATCCGGTATTCCAAAACCGATGTCTGTTAAAAAACGAAAACAAGGGTTTCGATTTTTAACTAAGTGACATCTTATTTCGGAATACCTATTCTTTAAAGAGAAGGGCTCGGATAAGAAGAACCGATAGCTTTCGGTTTCTTTATAAAGAGATGGGCGTGGAGCGGGATGAGAGATAGGGCTAAGATAAAGCATAAGAAAAGCACTCATTATGGAATACATACACGAAAACCTCTCTTCAGAAATAAAGCCCTCGCGCATACACTCGTGCCATATTTCTTACGCTCGTTGTTTCTTAGTCTGTATTACAAAACTCGTGCTAGTCTAAAGAAAATATTACTTTCGATATAAAGTATCTCTTATCTACTGGGCCGAAGTATCTGCTGTCTATGGATACTGGTCTATTATCGCCAAGTACAAAGTATTGGTCTTTACCTAACGTATAACGGAGCCCATTATGTACTGAGTAGTCAACGCCATCAGAGAAGGCTGATGTATCTTCTTCGTTATTGACGTAGAGCTTACCGTCCTTTATCTCTATGGTGTCGCCTTCTTTTGCGACTACTCTTTTAGTTATCTCTTCTCCTGAACGTGGATCTCTAAGATTATAGATTCCATTTAGTTCGATGATGTCAAGGTTCTTTGATGAGAAATCTATAGTTCGTCCATTCATTGTCGGAGACATTGAGTCTCCTATACTTACTGACGTTTGTATATAACTACGCATTACCAATCTAATTGATATAATAAATAGTAGTGTCAAGAAAAGAGAAATGGTATATCTGATTTTATTCTTCATACTATCATCTCCTTATTTCTTTTATAATTAAATAGCTCTTCTATCATCATGCTGCTAGAAGACAACCCGCCAGGGGGAATTATATTTCTAATATTTTGGTTTACCTATATATTTGATGTTCTTAATTATATTATATATTCCAGTTGTTCCAATTTCAAATTTTGTACTAGTTTTATACTAATACTACTTATTGCCAAGGTGGAATAAGTAGTATGGGAAGGATTTGGCATCCGGTGAGATTCCGCGTTGCTAAATAAGGGAAATAATATTTTGGTTTTCCAACATATTCGTGCCATCTTAAATTTTGGATCAGGTATCCGCTCTTCTGTCACTTCCCTATTCTGTATCAACTCTAATTAATAACCTAAAGTTGTAAAAGTAACAAATATATATTATAATATAATTAGTTTATAACTGAGTGTTTTAAATAAATTACTAGTCTTTAAAGGATTTTTAGGGGGAGTGGAAAAATGGCTAAAAATCTATACGAGGTAACAAAAGAAGATCGTTTTAACAAAATCCATAACACTTATTATGTGTTGGGAACACACGAAGAGTTAATTGATTTTATCTCTGGAATGATTGACAAAGATGTTAAAACAGAAGGATTTACTCCAAACCATCTTTTAAAAGATGTAAAAAACATTAAAAAATGTAATTATTTGTGGTGGGAAACAAACAAGCCGGGCACGGGGGAAATGAAGTGTCATGTCATACTCCCATTGGATTTCTATCACAAAAGGTATTACTATGCAAATTGCTGTATGGAAAATATTGATAATATAACTGAGCTTAAATTATCAAATAATTAAAAATAAATAATCGCTCAGAAAATGAGTGGTTAATACTAGGAGGTTTTATAATGAATAAAGTGGTTCTTATGGGTAGGCTTACCAGAAATCCAGATGTAAGGTATTCTAACAGCTCTAATGGAGATAGTCTGGCAATCGCCCGTTATACTCTAGCTGTAGACCGTAGATTTGCCAGGCGTGATGGAAATAACGACCAGCAGTCTGCTGATTTTATCTCTTGCGTAGCTTTTGGTAGGCAGGGTGAGTTTGCTGAAAAATATCTACAGCAAGGAACAAAGATCGCTATTACTGGACGTATACAGACTGGTTCTTATACAAATAAGGACGGTCAGAAAGTATATACAACTGAAGTTGTTGTTGAAGAACAAGAGTTTGCAGAGAGTAAGGCAGCTCAAGGAAATGGACAAGGATATCAGAATAATCAAGGTTCTCAGTCCTCTCCTCCACCAGCTCCAGAGGATGCGGAAGGATTCAGAAATATTCCTCAAGGACTTGAAGATGACCTTCCATTCAAGTAAAAGTAACTTTATAAGCTTATTTATGAGAAGGTTCTTTCCAAAAGAGCCTTCTCTATTAGTATTCTAGGGTGATTATAGAAAGAGGTTTTGGTTATGGAAGTGTTAATCAGTAGAAAAGGTAGTAGGTATCTGAGAGAGAAGTTTTCAGATGTGGGAATAGATTATGACGAAGATGAGGTAAAGAAGAAGGTTATAGACACTCTTTATCCATATGGTGATAATATTCCTGAGAGTATGAAAATAAGGATAATGGATGGGGATGAGATAGGGGCATCAAATGGTTCGTTCTTTGGCAGAAAGCAGATTTTTCTTAAAGGTAGATATGTATTCGAACTGTTTGAGTCTGAAGATAAAGAACTTTCAGCTAAGTTGCTCATCCAATGTATAGGGCACGAATTAGGTCACAATAAGGCTTTTACCAGATTTCCTTTTATGTGGATATTTAAAGATGTCTTCGTTGGTCTTGCTACTAAAAAGGATAAGTTGAGAGCCCGTCTTGTAGAGGTCTATTGTGATTACTACTCTTCTCTTTTCTCTGGGTTTGATAAAGAAGAGGTATGTGAGGTGATGGGAGAACACCAAAACAGAAAGAAAGAATATCACAAAGATTACAAGCATCCCTCTTGGTCTGAGAGGATCAGTTATATAAAGTCCGGTTTCAGTCCAGAATTAATAAGAAAGATAGCTACAGACATAGGTTACGACAATGAAAAGGAAATAGAAAGCCTTATTGCTTACTACGATAAAGTTAAAGACGATAATGGGTACGTCAAGAAGTCAGACCTTGTCATTTCCTATATACGATTCATACTTCCTATAGTTCTCTTTATTCTTCTTGTGGTCTTTCTTAACTTTATAACTTAGGCTTAGTATAATTTTAATATAGATTTTTAATAAATGATTACCACATACACAAGATGTTTTCTTGGGAGCGGGATGTATAGCTACTATTTCTGCGACATACAACTTGTTGTGTGTGGTTTTTTGTTTATTATGACGAATACTCTATTTAATATACTTTTAGTATAAAATTAGTATAGAAATATTATTTGTTTTATTTTTTAGTACAAAGTTAGTATAAATTTGTCTTATTTGCTTGAATGATTTTAGAAAAGCTGATACCATAATCCGTGCCTGTATTTTTTATGTTGTACCTTTTGAAGAAGCTTAGATAGGAGGAGTGCCTGCAACTTCTCCGGGGCTCTATATTTATCTAATATATTGGTATACCAAAATATAAGGCTTATTACTTATAGGAGGATCCGGAAGCATGGACACCCAGTCCTGTTCTTTCTCAGTAATATGATTTACGGATATGTTTCTGGCAAAATTAAATATAGTTTTTCTCAGTCCTCTCGTATCCTTTCTCTTTTCCCTGAAGTGAAGATTGTTGAAGAGAAGGACATACCGCTCCACTCTCTTATCCCTACCCTTAATGATGGAGACAAGGTGGTATTTGTGGATGTATTAGGATTATGCGAAGATGGGGTATCAGATGACTACGAAAGCGTATATGCCGATATCTACGGTGTATATCAGAAAGTGTTTGTGTCGGGAGCGGATGTTGTAATCCTTGACTCTCCTAATCTCGATTCTCAAATCTTTCGGTCTGCTATCCTTCATAACCATACCAGAGATAGTTCTTTTGTGGAGATGGCGGTGTCGGAAATCCTTGAGCAGCAGATCAGGTTACAGGTAAAGAAAAAACTCTCCGAATATATTGGTATACAAACAAATAAGAGTGCTATTAAAAAGCATACTGGAAACAAGAAGGGGATGAAGTATAATTCCCAGAAAGAAAGACCTAGTAAGGAATTTATACTTAAGAACCATATAGATTTCGGTGGTGTTCTTACTAATGAAGAATGTATAAAGGAACTTAGTATTGCCAGAAATACTTTTTTTAAATATAAAAAGGAACTTCTCTCCTCTATACCCTCTCCTATAGAGATAGTAGAGAAGGCTAAAGAAAAGGTTCCTTTAGGTGTTTCTGAGACTCTTTCACAGCCCTCTCCTTCTGTTTTAAAAGAAGAGGCGGGGAATGGAAAGGGTGAGGATAAAAAAGCTCTTAAAAAGGCTCCTACGAAGTCCTCTAAGAAGAAGTCTAAGGATAGGGATGAGATAGAGGGACAGTCTTCCATCTTCGATTTTTTATAAGATTTCGTTGTGCAAAATGTACAAAACTAGGGTTGTACAATACCACCCACAACTTGTTGTGACTCCCAAACATATTTTACTTTAGGGCTCACAACTTACAGATAAAACTGATTTGTGTTTAACTCTTAGCCTTTTATAGTAACAGAATTTTTGAGATACAACTATTCTCCCAGTATTGTTGTATCTCTTTTTTAATGTTGTACAACTTGTTGTGAGTCCTTTTATTATATGGCTTTACAAATCTCTTATTTTCGGGGATACAACTTAAAATTTGTGGTTGTAAGTCCTATATTTCGATATCTTGTGGAAGTCTCCGAAAATACTTCAAGATGTTGATTTGGTTCACATAAAGCTTTATAATATTACTTGTGAAAAGAATAAAAGAGCCGGATCTCGTAAATCCAGCTCCTTTAGTTAGATATCAGTCTGCACTAAGTACGAACTAATACCATTCCGCTATAGGTATTATATTATACTAAAATTATACTGTCAATAAGTTAGTACAGTTTTAGTATATTAAATTGGTCGTTTGGGTAAGACAGGCTGCGTCTAGCCTGTTCTTTTTATACCCAAAATGACCGACGACATTTAACTCTTCAATCGTCGGGGTAGCTCCTTGCCGAATGGAGAGTCCGATTGTTCTGGTACTTACTATACTAGTCTCTACGGTATCTGTGACGATGTCTCAGTATAAAAAGATACATAGTTTTGTCAGCTTAACAATAAAATGACACGGTCTTACTCTTCTGCTATCCGCCAAGAGTAAGTGACGAAAGGGGTTGGAATGCTCGTCAAGACCTCAATAAGTCTACGTCAAGGATTTGTAAGATAATGCCTTCTTTTGAGTTCGGTTAATATCTTCCTTGATATGATTAAAGTTAGCGAGCGGGGGCTTGCAGCGTCCGATAATGGTAATGATGTCGGAAGGAATGATGCAGATTACCGAAAGGTTACACCTGTGGAACGGCTGTTGGTGCAGGTAGAAAGCATCCTTTGGGAAATATACTGATCTGTTGGTAAACCAATACGTTTCAGTTATGTTCCTTAAGATTGGCGGAAAGAAATACGGATACCTCAGCGATGTACTTATCTTAGATGGTGCGTTTTTTTAGCAGAATTTTCCCTAGTCATTGTAGGGATATTCTGCCTGAAAGCCATTTCCTTGCTCACCCTTATCTTTGATGGGGCTTTGCCCCAATGTCAAGGATTTTTTTAGTTTTTTAGTCTGAAGATTTTGCATGGAAGGGAGCTCCTAAATAATAAAGAAGTCTGATATTTTGGAAAACCAATAGATTAGATAATTTAGTATAATTCCTTGGCCCTCCTGGAGCTCTGGCTCTGATCTAAAAAAATAAAAAAAGAGAAGGAATCAATCAATATCATTAAGTTAAGGCTATAAGTAGTCACTCGACTTCGACTATGGCTAAGTCTACAAGGAATCTAACCTGTACATATTTATTTGATAAAACCGTCGTTTTATCTGTTAATATTGTCATATTATATGTTGTACACCATATGAATATGATTACTTATAGTCTTAACTTAATGATATTGAGGAATCAATCCTTCTCTTCTTTATCTTATTCTTGACTTGCTTTCCATTCATCCAGTAATTTGAATACGACTTCTTCAATCTGCTCGGAAGTATATTCTTCAGGGAAGTATTCTTTTAGTTTCTTATCCTTGATCGTAAACTTTCTCTTGTTTGGCTTTGGTTTACCAATAAGAATGTCTCTAACTTTAAGAACGTCGAAATCATGCTGCTTACTCAAGTCCTTTATCTCGGCAGACTGAATCATTGAAGGAATTATGGATGTGTCATTAATTACATCTACTACTTGTTCTTGTTCTTCGTCTGTTAAAGCTGCCAGATTTACTCCCTGAGCTATGCCCATCTTCTTTTCATCAATAAGCTGAAGTAGGTCTGAGTTTATATCAGCTATTGCTATAAGCCTCTGAATCGTAGCTCTGCTGTCTCCCGAATCTGCACTCATCTCTTCAAGACTCTTGCCGGAACCAGTAGACTTACCCTGATGTTTTATTGCATCATATCTCATCTTATAAGCTTTAGCTTTTTCAGACGGAAGTAGCTCCTCTCTCTGAATGTTTGAGTCTACCATTGTGACTATTGCCTCGTCATCGGTTAGGTCTTTGACGAATACGGGCATTTTTTCAAGTCCGAGAATCTCACACGCTCTCTTACGTCTGTGGCCCGATATTATCTCGTACCCACCAGCGTCTCTTCTTCTCACAATGCCGGGAACTAATACTCCGTGTTCTTTTATGCTTTCTACAGTTTCTTGCATCTTTTCATCATCGTTTACCTTAAAAGGATGTCCCTTAAAGGTATGAAGTTCTGAAAGAGGTATTTCTATTACATTCTCAGAAGAGTTTGAAGTGTTATCTTCTTCAAATAAAAAACCGTCAGCTAAACCGAATTTACTTGATTTATTTTTTGCCATATCTTTTTCCTCTCTACTCTTCTCTTAATAATTCATCTACAAAGTTCTTGTAATCCTCTGTTGCTGTACAGCTCTTTGCGTACTTAATGAGCATCTGTCTTTTAGCCTGAGATTCTCTAACTTTCTTACATTGCCTTATGGATGTTTCAAATACTTTTGTGTTCATCTTAACAGATATCTCTTCTAAGACTTGTAATGTTTCCTTATCAAGTCTTCCTCTCTTGTCGTACATAATGAGGAGTATTCCCACTATCTTAAGCTTAGTATTCTGTCTTTTCTTTACAACAGTAATCGTTGAATTAATCTCAGATAATCCTTGTATCGAGTATCTGTCTGCTGTAGTTGGGATAATCACCTCATCCGCAGCTATAAGACAGCTATGTAGTATTGAGTTGTTCTGAGGTGGTGTGTCGATTATGATATAATCATATTCTGTTAAGGTGTCTAAGTTATCTTTTAGTCTATAAAGACCATCTAGCTCGTCATATAAAATCTTATCAGCTTTTCTAAGTAATGGATCCGCTGCTACTACATCTCCTGCCTCAGTATGCTGTATTGCGTCTTTGATTGGAACTCTGTCTTCTTCGTCTTCTAGTAGAACGTCATAGAGGGTTGTTTCTCCATCATACTTTGCGCCATATGTATCAGTTGAATTGCATTGGCGGTCTGTGTCAATGAATAAAGTTTTATATCCATTATCGTTTAAAATTGACGCTAGTACAGTCGCGGTTGTAGTTTTTCCTATACCGCCTTTTTGATTGGCTACTACTATTACCTTTGCCATAATTAGTTCCTCCACTTTTAAATCATAATGTTTTAGATTATAACACATTTATTATTATTTACAATTTGCTAGATACCTTTGCCAGATATCTTCTAGCTCACTCATTGATGTATTGTGTATTTGCCCTGGGATATGTTTAAAATCTTCTAAACAATTTCCTAAGAAGGATTCAGGTATAAATGCTTTTGCGTCTTCTAATTCTGCAACACCATCTATATCATAAGCTACTTCGTTTGTGTCTACCCACACAAAATGACCGTATGGAAACTTGATACAAACTTCTCCTCGTCCAAATGTAGCTTTTAGGATATGAGCAAAATGCCAACAATACCCAGCTGCAAAATGATTTCTTATCTCTTCGGAAGTCTTAAATTCTTTAATAAAGGACAAAATATTAGAATCACCCATTTGCATTTTTTCTAACGCCCTTTCTATACCTCACTTAATTACATTAATACAAATTCGACTTCTTTATCATCAAGCCTTTCCATTACACAATCATTTGGCAGAACTGATTCTAAGTCATCCAAGGTTGGAGTCTGTGATTTTTTAAGTTTCCATATAATTGACTGGATATCTTCATCTGTAGTTTCTGTTGATTTAATAATAGCAACAATACCATTAATGCTTTTCCTAGATTTTACAAAAATAGTCATATTATTTACCTCTCTATTAGTCATTTACCCATTCTACTGTACAATCATTAACCGTTACGTTTTCAGCCTCTTCACTGCCGTAATATTCATCATCATCTCTGAAACAATCAATCGCCTTTTCAAATGCCTCTTCCTCTGTTCTTGCCTATACTTCGTATGATTCCATTTTCATTACATTGATAGAGTATAAGTATTCTTCTCCCTCTTCATCATCCCAGTAATCACATCCTGTAATATCACAATATTCGTCCTTGGTCATACCAAGTGCATCCATTACCTCTGTTTCGTAGTTATCAAATACTTTTTCTTCCAGTAACTTAATTGCATTTTCTAATAAAATCCTTAATCTCTCTTCGTTCATATTAGTTACCTCTCTTAAAATCTTGATTGCATTTTTTAATTAACTATCTCAACTTGTACTCAAATTGAGTACAAGTGAATTATAATCAATATTAATAAATATTTCTTAGCTTGGATGCTTCTTCGTACATCTCTTCAGCTTCTTCTTCTGCCTCTTCGTCTCCGTTTGTATCGAAATCAATGACTTCAACCATTGCGTCTTTTCCATCGGTGAAGACTTCTTCTACTCTACCGTCTCTTACCACAATATAGATATTATCCATAGTATTATTTCTCCTTTTTTAAGATAACTCAACCTGTGCTCAAGTTGAGCACAAGCTGAGAATAAAGTTTATTATTATAAATCAGATAACGTAGCGTTGGTTGTTTTTCAGATATTGTCTGTCAACCTATCCGTTATTTGATTAATTATACTGAGCGTTGTATGAAGCATAAAATGCCTCGTCTGGATCAATCTCTCGAATACCACCCTGCTCTATATATTCGGCAGGCTCGTTATACTCTGCTACTTGCTGTACCTCGTTTACTTCCGCTGGAACTTCTTCTGCTACCTGATTTACAGCTTTACTTACTCTGTCATAAGCTCCAGAAAGCTGTTTTGCTACATAATAAGCATTCATTCTAGCCTGAACCAGACAAGCTGTGTCGAGAAGGTCTTGGAAGCTTACTGGAATCCTTAAAGCAGTCTTATTGTTATTTCCGCTCTTAGGATTGATGAGCCCTATCTTGTCCTTGTAGCCATCCATCTGCTCTACAACTAAAAGGGCTTTGTTTGGCTCGCTTGCAGCGTGAATGTAGAACTCTCTATACTTAACCTGATTGTTGACTTCTCCGCCGCCTCTTCTGAAGAAAGGACTCTTAATACCGGTAGTCTGTGAATACTTTAGTCCCTGCGCCTTCATGTTGGTATAGTCAGCCTTAACAAATCTTGAAACTGTGTTATTGATTATCTGTTGGCAAAGGGAAAGAAATGCTCCCGGCTCAAAGAAAAAATCAATCTCATTAGTTCTCTTATTTGTTTTAGGATCAAACTCAATAAACTCAAGAATAATATTCTCGTACTTGGAATTTGGATCAGGAGCGATGATGCTGCAAAGCATTCTTCCAGAACCAAGTTTCTTAATTAATCTAGGATCGTTTTTTTCGTTATTATACTTTGACATATTATTATCTCCTCTCAATCTTTATAGCAATTAATGATTTATTTGTTATTTATATTATAATATATATTTGTTACTTTTACAACTTTTTCGAGTAATTTTTAGTACAAAGTTAGTACAATATGAAATATATCTCGGTTATGTTGGTATACCAAAGTTCATTAATTACTATACAGTAAACAAAAAGGAGCCGGCATTCACTATCCGTCTCCTCTCTTATCTTATCTTTATTCTAAACTTTTGCTCAAGTTGAGCACAGGTTGGCATTACTCTTCTTCTTTCGATTCGTTCTGTCTGTTCTTTAATTCTTTGAGTTTCTTTCTTCTTGCAAAGAATCCAAGTTTAAGTGCCTCTTCTAGTTCATGTGCTGCTCTCTCCTTCTCTATCTCTGCCCTAATCTTCTCTGCCTCTATCTCAGACTCAAGCTTAGTCTTTTCCGCCTCGACGAGCATCTTCTCAGCATTAGCCTTATCCTTCTCTCGTTCTGCCTCAGCTATCCTATCTTCTGCCTCTCTTATCTCTTTCATTTTTTCGTCATTTTTTCGACTAAGTTCTATATTTTTAAGAGTCACATCTCTAAGTTGTTCCTGATCTTTCTTGAGTGCTTTATTTTCTTTTTCTAAGGAATCCTTTTCCTCAGACAGCTCTTCTATCCTATTTTCAAGCTTCTGGTGATCTTCCAAGAGAACATATTTAGAGGTGTCTATTGCCTTTTCGGGATTGTCTTTATATTCAAGTAATTGAGCTTGAACCTCTTGCAGTTTTTTGACGTATATATCTTTTTCTTCTCTTTGTCTGTCTCTATCTTTTTTGGTTTCTTCCAGCTCAAATTCTAGTTGTTCTATTTTATGAGAGTCTTCTAAAAGAACTGCTTTATCTTTGCGATTTTTTAGGATGTAGTCCTGTATAACTTTATCTATGTACTTAATTGTCTGCTTGGTCTTTGGGTTTTGTAGAGTTGCTATATGGTCTTTAAAGTTGTCATCCTCTTCTAACTTCTTAACCTTTCTCCTAATACTTTCATAAGTCTGTCCAATATTTTTAGCAAAGTCACTCATCGACATCATTGTGTCGGATAAAGATGGCGTAATCATATTATCAGGAATCTGTTCTATTATCTCTTCTTCTGGATTCATCTCTAACTCCTATGTGTACAACAGTTGTGTCTATACTTACAACTATTTGTTACAGAAAGTTGCATACCTAAATATAGCATAAAGTCCGCTTAAATAAAAGACTTTTCTTAATTTTATATCTACAACGGGTTGTACAACATTATTGTATGGAGACTCACAATAGGTATGTCAAGTTGTGAGTCTATAATGATTTATTTTAAAGGGTTTTATTGAAAACAAACTCACAAAGTATTGTGGATACACTCCCTACATATTTGTGACTCACACATAGATTTGTAACTTGTGTTGTGAGTGCCTTTTTAAAAATTAAAGGAGAACACACATAGAGTCACAATAGTTGTGAGTATACCTACAACTATGAGCGACTGGTTGTGTGTGTCAAGAATGTACTAATGCAGTAGGTTTTCGATTAAGAATAACACAAAGAGTTGTACAACGGATTTGTGGGTGTACTTACAACGGGGCTAAACTGTTGCGAGTATAAAACATACAATTATAGGGGATTATAGTATTATTATAGACACAAATTATTGTGACAACACCCACAACTTTAATACATAATAACTCACACACAACTCTAATTGTTTGTGAGTGTCTGTTTTGTAAAATAGTTTTAGACTTATTCTTTAAATATCGAGTAAAATAGCGGTTTTAAGAGTAGGGTAGAGTAGTGGTTGTAGACTCACAACGATGTGTGACTCTAAACTTATACTCAACTTGAGTACAAGTTAAAACCCGGCTGCACAGAACTTACAGTCGGGTTTGTTGGTATTCCAAAGTATTTATTTCTCTTAGCTTACTTATCCGGCCCTCAGAACCCCGAATAGTATCCCTTCGCATATTACGGCAATCAAAAGACAGAAGAGTAGTATGAACGTCTCAACCCAAGTTCCAGTCACAACCTTTCCGAAAGAAAACTTTTCCTTATAAGGATAGAGTAGTGGTACTCCTTTGGGATTAAACATATCGAGGAGTATGTGACTTGCGTATCCGATGCTCAGTCCCATTCCCGCCCATATACCATAATCGTATCTGAGTTTTTTCGTTATATAAAGAACAGCTGCGGAAAAGAGTAGGAGAGCGAGAGGGCTATGAGTAAAACCTCTGTGGGTTAAGAAGATTCTACAGAAGAAGGATATGATTGGGTTCTTTCTGCTTATCTTACTTCCTTTCATATCTATATCAGGTATTAAGGCTCCTAAACCAGCGGAGGCTAGGAGAGTGGCTTGCTGTACTATCATCTGATCCGAACTCAGCATCCCTGTCTTGTATAAGACGACGGAAGAGAAGGAGACGAGAGCAAGACCACCAGCGATATGTGTTTTTCCTACCATATTTTTACTCCTTTGTGAAAACCGTGTGAATTATTATAACAATATATATTATAATATAAAAATAATATAATCGCAAATACAAACAAAACCTAATAAATAGCGACTTATTTAAGTTTTGAAATTTATTTACAAATATGTCATATCATAATAATCTTTTTATTGACCTAAATATTTTTAGTGATATAATATCCTTATATTTATGTAAAAATGGTGGCTTTTATACATTTATATTACACAAAATAATAAAAAATTACTCTTAAACTTATTAAACGGAGGGTGAAAGAGTGAAAAATAAAAATATAAGTAAAGGAGAGATACGCTTATGAAGAACTTATTGTTCCGGGCAAGAAAAGGCATTTCCATAGCATTAGCAACTACTATGGTTGTATCGCTTTTCCCTGCCACTTCTGTTTTCGCTGAAGAATTGCCGGATGAACCGACTACTGAAGCTATTGAGACAGAAGAAGAGAGTAGTACAGAAGATACTACTGAGGTTACAACCGAAGTTACAGAAGTGGATTCTGAAGAAACTACTGAAGAAACTACCGAAGTAACTACGGAGGCAACTGTTCCTGAAGTTTCTACAGAAACACCGGCTGAATCTGAGCTAGAAGATGTTGGTATAGAAACAGAAGAGACAACTGAAGAAGAAAAAGAGGATTCTGAAGATGTACAGCCTTCTGATACGGTTCCTACATTTGATAGAATCTACAATGGTGTCGATGTTAATTTTGATGCCTCTTCTTGTGAGCTTCTCATTGCTACTTCTGATCCATCGGTTTTTACAGCTGATACAGAGGTGGTAAGTGAGTACAATGGTATTT
>OCTW011606854.1_pt1 | contig 121133 bp, 89 predicted proteins | sample 1539671 | NCBI WGS metagenome assembly OCTW01 (sample SAMN02144230, study PRJEB22623) | gut metagenome | biome: sheep rumen | host: Ovis aries | place: New Zealand | reverse complement strand
ATAATATCTGTAAAGGAGGCAGAGGAACAGGAGAAGTCCGCTGGCACAAGGCCAATAATGGCGGGATGGTTCACGCTTGACGGACGGAAACTACAGTCTGCTCCTACTCGCAGCGGAATATACATTCACAACGGTAGGAAGGTTTCTGTGAAGTAGGCAATTCTGGCAAAAGTTTTATTATGACAATATAAAGCTGCTAAATGACAAAAAGAAAGCTATCACTTTACGAGGTAAGGTGATAGCTTTTGTCTTGTCTATATGCAACTTTCGTGTGGAGGAAAGACATCCTTCACGATGTCGCTGCTCTGCCAGTGTTACGAATTAAATATTTCCCATGTAGCCTCAGCCTGCAAAAGGAGCATTTCCAAACCGTTTTTTGTCTTTGCTCCCTGTTGGCGTCCCTTCTTCAGGAATAGAGTCTCATCAGGATTATAGATAAGGTCGTAGAGCAGATGCTTGCTTGTCAAGGCCTCATAGGGTAAGGCCGGACACTCGTCAAAATGAGGTGACATGCCACATGGGGTACAGTTTACGATAACAGTATAGTCATCCAGGAGTTCCTTAGTGACCTGCTCATATTGTATAGTGTCGTTCTTTTGTGACCTGCTGACAAACAGAGTCTCCAGTCCCATCTGCTGCAGTGCATAGTTAATGGCCTTGGAGGCACCGCCAGTACCTAATATAAGAGCCTTTTTATTATGGGGCATAAGGAGTGGGCGTATGGAACGTCCAAATCCCAGGACATCACTGTTAAATCCCTCCAGGTATGCCTTGCCGTTTTCTTTGTGGGATACCCTCACTACATTAACCGCTCCGATGGCACGTGCCTCCGTAGATATGGTGTCAAGATAAGACATGACCTTTTCCTTGTATGGTATGGTGACATTGAAGCCGCACAGGTCAGGGGTGTAGTCTAAGATGGCCTGCAGGTCTGTAATGATAGGTATCTCAAACTTCTCATACACAGCATCAATATTCTCATTCTTAAACTTCTCGTTGAAAAATCCCGGAGAGAATGAGTGTCCTAAGGGATAGCCTATAATACCGTATTTCTTCATTTTGTTGCAGTATAAAGTGTACAAATACCAAATGTCAGTCTCTTGAACTCGTAATGGGTAAACCCTATCTTCTTCAGAATGTCCATCATCACCTCGCCCTGAGGGAAGGCTTCTATGGATTTAGACAAGTAAGAGTATGCCGAGGTGTCTCTGCTTATCATCCTGCCGTATATGGGCAACACTGTTTTATTATACAAATGAAACAGCTGGCGCATAGGGAACTTGACAGGCATGGTAAGCTCCAGGACACAGAAGCGGCCGCCGGGCTTCAATATACGCCACATCTCCTCCAGGCCTTTCTCCAGGTTCTGGAAGTTTCTTATTCCGAAGGCAGCCGTGACAGCATCAAAAGTGTTGTCGGCATAAGACAATGACGTGCAATCCTGTCGCTCAAAGTGAATGATATCTGACAGATTTCTATCGTTTACCTTTTCCTGACCTATGCGCATCATTCCCTCAGCAATGTCCGTGGCAGTAATGCTCTTTGGCTTCAGCATCTCAGCTGCAAGGATGGCGAAATCTCCGGTACCCGTTGCTATATCCAGTATGTGTTGAGGATGATGTGCAATAAGGTCCTTTATCGCTTTCTTGCGCCAGTAGCGGTCTATCTGCCATGACAAGCGGTGATTGAGAGTGTCATATTTAGGGGCGATGTTGTTAAACATCGCCTCTACTTGTGTCTCCTTGTCACCTTTATTGCTGTAAGGTTTTATTTCCTCTTGCTTGTATTGTGTCATTTAACAGAAGCCAGATAAGCTTTCACGTTATTTTCTATACGGGCATTGATGTTGCTCTGGTCGGTAGAGCGGTCAAATTTCTCACCCGTAATGTGCTCATAAAGCTCAATGTATCGCTCTGAAACAGAGTTCGCGTACTCGTCTGTAATCTCTGGCATTACCTGGCCAGGCTCATTCATGAAGTTGTGCTCGATAAGCCACTGACGAACGAACTCCTTAGACAGCTGCTTCTGTGGCTCGCCCTTAGCGAACTTTTCCTCGTAGCCGTCTGCATAGAAATATCTTGAAGAGTCAGGAGTGTGAATCTCGTCGATAAGATAAACCTTACCGTCACGCTTGCCAAACTCATACTTTGTGTCAACGAGTATCAAGCCGTGCTTGGCAGCAATCTCCTGACCACGTGCAAACAACTTGCGTGTGTAGTCCTCCATTACTGCATAGTCCTCAGCAGATACGATGCCCTGTGCAATGATTTCTTCCTTGGAGATGTTCAGGTCATGTCCCTCGTCTGCTTTTGTGGTTGGGGTGATGATTGGCTCTGGGAAACGCTCGTTCTCCCTCATGCCATCAGGCAGCTTTACACCACAGATTTCCCTGCATCCCTTCTGGTAGTCACGCCATGCAGAACCGGTAAGGATACCACGGATAATCATCTCAACCCTGAAACCTTCACACTTCAAGCCTACAGTTACCTGTGGGTCTGGGGTAGCTAACTTCCAGTTCGGGCAGATGTCCTTTGTGTCATCAAGGAACTTGGCAGCTATCTGGTTCAGCACCTGGCCTTTGAAAGGAATACCCTTAGGCAGGATAACATCAAATGCTGATATTCTGTCTGTTGCTACCATTACCATCAAGTCGTCATTGATGGTGTACACATCACGAACCTTGCCGTGATAAACTGCTGTTTGACCTTCAAACTTAAACTCAGTCTTTGTCAGTGCGTTGTTCATCTTTTCTATCTTTTTTTTCAAATGCGTTAACAATCTTCGTTACTAACTTATGACGTACGATGTCATTGTCTGTCATGTGGATTATACCGATGTCGTCAATGTCCTTTAAGGTCTCAACGGCGTCCCTTAATCCACTCTTCTGACCACGGGGTAAATCTACCTGTGTGAGATCACCTGTTATAATCATCTTGGTGTTCCATCCCATACGCGTCAGGAACATACGTATCTGTGCGCTGGTAGTGTTTTGTGCCTCGTCAAGAATAACGATTGCATCACTCAGTGTCCTGCCACGCATAAACGCCAGAGGAGCAATCTGTATTACGTTCTTGTCTATCATGTCTTGCAGCTTAACCGTCGGTATCATGTCTTCCAAGGCATCATACAGAGGCTGCAGATATGGGTCTATCTTGTCTTTCATGTCACCGGGCAGGAAACCAAGTTTTTCTCCTGCCTCAACGGCGGGGCGTGAAAGTATAATCTTCCTTATGTTCTTCTCCTTCAAGGAGCGTACCGCCAAGGCTATGGACAGATATGTCTTGCCTGTTCCAGCAGGTCCGATAGCAAAAGTCATGTCTTTCTGGTAAAAAGAATCCACTAATTTCTGCTGGTTAGCCGAACGGCTTTTTATGGGCTTGCCAGATATGCTATATACTATGACGTCATCTCTTGTGTCTGCTTTGTTGTATCCATCCTTGATGATACTGACGATGTCCTCGTCTGTTATCACGTTATATCTTAGTATATGGCTTTGTATCTTTTGTATCTTTTCCTCAAAAGCACACATATCCTCCTCATCTCCCAACACTCGGATAACATTGTCACGTGCCATAATGCGCAACTTGGGGAAGAGTGAGCGTATCACCTGTAAATGTGCATTATTTATACCATATAGGGTTAAGGGGTCTATGTCTTCCAGTACTATATGTTTCTCTATCACTTCTGTTTCTGGTTCTTTGAATTTATGGTGGGAATTAATAGAACCCACCTTATAAAATACAAAGGTAATATATTTTTTTCAATTATATTCTTTTTACACTAAAAAAGGTAGTCATTTTTTGAATGACAACAAAAAAAACAGGATGTGCCTGAGCAGACACATCCTGTTAACTATGTTTCATTTCTATTTCTTACATGATTTTTTTACATCATGCCGCCCATGCCTGGAGCTCCGCCCATTGGCATTGCAGGCTCTTTCTCTGGCTTGTCGCAAACAACAGACTCTGTTGTGAGGAATAGGCCGGCGATAGAAGCGGCGTTCTCCAATGCAATACGTGATACCTTGGCAGGGTCAATGATACCAGCTTTCTTCAGGTCCTCGTAGCTCTCTGTACGAGCGTTGTAACCGAAGTCGCCGCTGCCCTCGAGCACCTTGTTGACAACCACGGCACCCTCAACACCAGCGTTGAAGCATATCTGGCGCAATGGCTCCTCGATAGCACGCTTAACGATGTTGATACCTGTCTGCTCGTCAGCATTGTCACCCTTGATGTTATCAAGAGCAGAGAGTGAGCGGATATATGTTGTGCCACCACCAGCAACTACGCCTTCCTCGATAGCGGCGCGTGTAGCGCAGAGAGCATCGTCAACACGGTCCTTCTTCTCTTTCATCTCAACCTCAGAGTTTGCACCGATGTAAAGAACAGCTACGCCACCTGCAAGCTTTGCCAGGCGCTCCTGCAGCTTTTCCTTGTCATAAGAAGAGGTTGAGTTCTCAATCTCTTTCTTGATTGCGATAACACGGTCGGCGATAGCGTCCTTAGAACCTGCACCGCCAGCGATGATGGTGTCATCCTTAGATATTGTAACCTTGTCACATGTGCCGCACATCTCAAGTGTAGCCTGCTCAAGTTTCAGACCCTTCTCCTCAGAGATTACCACACCACCTGTAAGAATTGCGATATCCTCAAGCATAGCCTTGCGACGGTCGCCGAAGCCAGGAGCCTTGACAGCGCATATCTTCAAGCCGCCACGCAGACGGTTTACAACGAGAGTGGTCAGAGCCTCAGAGTCAACGTCCTCAGCAATGATGAGGAAGCCGCGTCCGCTTTCTGCTGCAGGCTGCAATACTGGCAGGAGCTCCTTGAGGTTTGATATCTTCTTGTCATAGATAAGGATGTAAGGATTCTCCATTACGCACTCCAACTTCTCGGTGTCGGTAACAAAGTAGCCGGAAAGGTAACCGCGGTCAAACTGCATACCCTCAACAACTCCTATAGAAGTGTCACGGCTCTTTGACTCCTCGATGGTTATCACACCGTCCTTAGAAACCTTGCGCATTGCATCAGCGATGAGCTTACCTATCTCAGGGTCGTTGTTGGCAGACACTGTAGCTACCTGCTCAATCTTGTCATAGTCATCACCAACGAGCTCAGCGTTGTCCTTGATAAACTCAACGACAGCCTTGACTGCCTTGTCAATACCACGCTTCAAATCCATAGGGTTTGCTCCGGCGGTGACATTCTTCAGTCCCTCGTTAACGATAGCCTGTGTCAGAATGGTGGCTGTTGTTGTACCGTCACCAGCGTCGTCACCAGTCTTTGATGCTACGCTCTTTACAAGTTGTGCACCAGTGTTCTCGAACTTATCCTCCAACTCTATTTCTTTTGCTACAGAGACACCATCCTTGGTTATCTGCGGAGCACCAAACTTCTTCTCTATAACTACGTTACGTCCTTTTGGACCCAGTGTCACTTTAACAGCGTTAGCCAGCTGGTCAACACCATTCTTCAAGGCCTCACGAGCCTCTGTATTGAATTTTATATCTTTTGCCATAATTGTTTTAATTGTTTTGAAGAGTTATTATACGATTACTTGTTCTCAATATTACTTGATAACAGCAAGAACGTCTGACTGACGCATGATGAGATATTTCTCTCCGTCAAACTCCAGCTCTGTGCCAGAGTATTTACCGTATAAAACAGTGTCGTTAACCTGAAGGACCATTTCCTCGTCCTTAGTACCTTTTCCTACTGCTAACACCTCACCCTTAAGTGGTTTTTCCTTTGCGGTATCAGGAATGATGATACCACCAATCTTCTCTTCTGCTGCGGCTGGCTTAATCAGCACGCGGTCTGCTAATGGTTGAATGTTCATAGTTTAATATTGTATTTAGAAATTATAGTTCTAATGAAAACCACTTCTTTTATTGTAAAAAATGTGCCACATGTGTTTTTTGTCATATATGGCACACTTGGACTGACATAATTGTCAGTTTACCATCCCATATCGTGCCATCCTAACGCTCTTATCCATTCAAAGTCAAACATTGTCTTGTTAAGAGACTTGCGGGGAGGGACTCTTATCTCTGTGTTGTCATAAGGGGCGTAGGGGAAGAAGAAGCTCATACAGCCACATGTTGTCTCTGACACCGTGAATGTATTGAAATTGATACCAATGGAACTCTTCCATGGTGTGTCAGCTATAGGAACATATTTATAAATAACAGCCTTATTGTATTGCTCCAGCCATTGCTGGTATCTTTCCGTACTGAGGTTGTTCTGCATAATGTTCTGGAAATCATATAGAACAGGTGTGTTGTCGGACTCGTCACCTCTGTAGTAGTATATACAATTATCGCGTTTCAACTCCAAGCTGCCACCAGTGTAGAGTTCATGCAAGGCGTCTCGCGTGACATTTAACAAGGCGTCCATCTCGTCTGTCTTGACGACAGATATAGCAATACCTCCGGTGCCATCCCATGATGTGCCACTTATAAACTTATTTATAATAGATGCACCCACAATGCTTTTGTCGTCTCCCAAAACGGGGACAATGGATTTATACGGAGCACCCTTGCCAGGTACCTCAGAGGCTGCGGCAATGATATAGTCTGTATATTTGCGAAGTTCGTAAGCTGTTTCCGCTGTCTGCATACAGCAACAGTCAAAGAATATGTACTCAAAGTGCAGCCTGTTGCCATCTCTTGTGGTCAGGTTGCTGAACACAGTGGCTAAGGACGGGATGTTTATCCACTTCCCATTGTATTCATAATATGGCTTGTCCTTGTCTTTTGCATCCCATCCGTATGCGTAAAGACGTATATAAGAGGAATAGGCAACAGTGTCCTCAATAATGAGGGAGCCTGTGCCGTGTCCGCTCATTATCAATGCGTATTCATCAGAGGGATATGTGTCAACAATCCACTGCATGGCATTCTTCATCTCTGTGACGGATGTGGAGAGCATCTCGCTTTCGTATTGATACACAACCTTTTCCTCTCCGTTTTTAATCTCTGCTATATACGGATTAGAATTCTTACAGTCGGAGAAAATCACAAGACGGCAATCAGATGGCAGGTTTGTTGAGCCGGAAATCATCTCTTTTATGTCTCCAAGGAGGTTGGAGCTCATATTATTGTCGCCGGTGATATATGCAATAATAGTACGCTTGGTATGCACTTCTTCTTCTAACTCATCATCGGAGCAAGAACTGATAGTTGATAATCCGACGAAGATTACAAGCATTATGTGGAATATGTGTTTTGTCATTCTTTATTCGTTTATGGTGTTACAATATGGGCATCGTCCTAATGACTCAATCCTCTTGCCGCATTTGCCGCAAATATATTTCTTCTGAGAGTTCTTTCTGTATATAGCTATGGCAAACCATGTATAGATGAGTAGCAAAGGGTAGCCGATGTAGTATAATGTACTAATAGAGAACACAATATACAAAATGGCGCAAGCACCACATAAGCCTGCAATATAGAGCGCCATGTCATTGAAACTCAAATGGTGACGTATATCCTCTATCGCTGCAATGCCAATGATGAGCATCACCCAAACAGACAAGATGAACACGCCTAAGATTTTAGGCAGGCTAAATGGATTGAGTGATGGATGGTAATAGAAGTATTGCCATGTGTCAGGGTCAAACATCTGTAAAGACGCATATAGCGTGGCTGCGTATGCAACGGTAATACAAAGCAGAGTGGGGTAGAAAGACGGTATGTCCCTGAAATGGATTATTGGTGCCTTTCGCTTCTGGATGATTCTTACAAGATATGCCGCAATAATGATTGTAAGTATTATTAGTGCAATGATAAAATGGGTATCACTGAAAAACATTATAAACTGAGATATAGGGTCTGTTGGCATTACCTTGCTCAACATCTCAGACTCATGGTTCCAGCCTATATTGCCATTGTCGGTTATTATCTGTACCCATACGGAGTCAATGCTGTCTTGAGGTATGATACGTATGTCACTGACGGCAACCTGCTGATTGTGTTTTACAACGAATGTGTCGGTGACTAATTGGGAAACATATTCCTCCGGCTGCTGTGATATGAGGAGCAGAGAATCAGTCTTGACTATAAAGTTGTATCCTATGCCGTAATGGTGTGTCTGATAAAAAGTAAGAGCATCACTTATCTGCACACTGTCATTGCCGACAGTGCTGTTGGTGGATTGTAAATTGTTGTTCTTATAGCATGCTGACAATGAAGCCGACATGTTGAGGAACAATAATATCTTTATTACTTTTATGCCCATATCTCCATCTGGCAGTTTTTGCAATTAAATACTATGTCAAAGCTTTGTCCGTCGTCAAGTGAGAGCCTTAAAGGTTCACGCCACGGTGTCTTGTCCTTTAATTTGCTGCAGTAGCCCATTTCATGTTTTAAGCAGAAGCGGCATTGCATGAGAAGTTTTCTTTCTGGGGCGTTAGTCTCAAAGGAGTCTGCATCTATATTATATTTGCTATAAAATGATTTAGACTTCTCATTTGACGCATTGTAAAGACATGCTTGTGAATATTGGGGTGGGAGAGTCTCTTTGACTGGAGAAGAGGCTGCTTCTTTTATCCTTGTTGTATTGTCGCTGCTTTCTAATAAGTCACGTCGCAGTTTTGCTAATGTGCTGTTAGGAATGAAAGGCTTGTCGCAATTATATTCTATATCTATGTCTTTGCAAATGTAAGGGGTGTTACCCAGTTTCGTTAATTGCTTACAGATATTCTCGTCTTGCTGTTTAATTGATGGTGTGTACACATACGGTTCGGAAATCTTTCGTGTTGCACCGCTTTCGTCTGTCATCTGTAACGTGAGGGCATCTGTGTCAACAATAAGTGACAAAGAAATATCTATTTTCCTTACAGATGAAGGCTTGCTAATTAAGGTGTGGAACGATTGGTCATGGTTCCTGTATATAGATATTCCTTTCCGTATGTCTGCAGACATCTTTAATGGGAAAACCTTGTTGCCTTCAACCCTGTTTACCCTGAATCCTACCAAACTGTTTGTCGTGTTGACAAAGCACAGGCCGTCTCCATTATGAAGGCTCTTCTCTGTTGATATGCTAAAACAGTTGGAACGCACATCTTTTACCTTCCCAATGTATTCTCCTATAGACTTGGGTGTCTCTGGTGATGACATGTCGGGTTGTCTGCCATCAATAAAATATGTAGTATATCCACGGTTGAAAGTCTTGTAAATGTCAGGCTTGAACGTATAGGTGCATCTACCCATAGAGGCACGTTTGTACTTGTCAGGATATCTTTTGCATAATTCGTTCAGCCGTTCGCTGTATGCGGCTGTGATGTTCTTTACGTAATCAATGTTTTTCAATCTGCCTTCTATCTTGAAGCTGCAAGCCCCTGCTTCTGCCAACTGCTCCAGATTTTGCAGTAAAGCCAAGTCTTTAAGGGATAATAGATGGGATGAGGTGGTTATAACTTTATTATCCGCATCTTTCAGGGTAAATGGCATACGACAGAATTGTGCACATTCACCCCTGTTGGCAGAACGTTTGAAACAATGTTGTGAGGCATAGCACTGTCCGCTGTAACTGACGCAGAGTGCTCCATGGACAAATACCTCTAATTCCACATCCGGCACCTGCTGGTGTATTTCCTCTATCTCTTTTAATGATAGCTCTCTTGCTAAAACAACTCTCTTGAAACCTAAACCAGCCAGCCATCTTACTTTCTCTATTGTCCTGTTGTCTGTCTGGGTGCTGGCGTGTAACTGTATACTCAAATTAGAAGATAGGTATGAGAATAGTCCCATATCCTGAATGAGTATGGCGTCAACACCTATATCTTGCAGTTGTCGGCAGAGGTCTATTGTGGTGTCTATCTCATTATTATATATGATAGTGTTTACCGTTACATACACTTTTGCATTGTATGTATGTGCATAGCGGCATAATACACTGATGTCTTCCAAGCTATTGCCCGCAGCAGCTCTTGCACCAAATTTATCAGCGCCTATATAAACTGCATCCGCGCCATGGTCTATAGCACAGATACCACTTTCCAAGTTCTTTGCCGGTGATAATAGTTCGAGTGTTTGCACGTTTTGGTATAATCTGTTATACGATATTTATCTAACGACTAAGATGGCACATCATTACAGCACTTAACGCCGCTGTTTCTGTGCGTAGCCTTGCTTGGCCCAAGGATACGGATTTATATCCTTTACTTATAGCATATTTTATTTCTTCTAATGAGAAGTCTCCCTCGGGGCCTATAAGAATATGAATCTTGCTGTCACAGGGGATGTGTTTTAGATTCTCAAATAGGTCTTCTCGCTCAATTTCATTGTAGCAATGACATATATAGCATTCGCCATCAGAATTGTCGTTTATGTAATTCTTGAACTTTATAATCTCATCAACAGAGGTCTTCCATGCATTATGGCTCTGCTTCATTGCTGATATAGTTATATTGTCAATACGGTCTATGCGTATTTTGTGGCGTTCAGAGTATGCACAGTCAACAAAGGAGACGTGGTCCACTCCGATTTCTGTTGCTTTCTCTACCATCCACTCCATGCGTTCCATCATTTTTGTGGGAGCAATGGCTATATGTATGTCCCTTTGCCAGTATTTATCCTGGTGAGTCTTGTCTATAATGCTATATTGACAACGTTTATTTGTTATATCTGTTATCTCCGCTCTGAAAATATCACCTCTTCCGTCAAGAAGGAATATCTCGTCATTCTCTCTTAAACGTAAGACTCGTGTAGCATGTTGTGCCTCTTTTTCTGGTAATTCATTTACCTCTGAAGCATTAGGCACATAAAAATAGCGTTGTTCCTTCATGTCTATGATCCTCTTCTTTCCAATTCTTTCTTTAACTGTTCTGCTATCTCGTATTTCTCGTCATCAATACATTTTTGCATTGCATCTTTCAGCATCTCTGTGGTAAGAGTATTTAAAGGCAAGGATATTCCACGGGCGTTTTCCCCCATATATTTGGTACTCTGGTTTTTCCATAGCGTTTCTTCTATATATAAAGGAATGTGTGGGTCTGCATAAGCCAATAAGATGCCGTCGCTTATTCGTATAGGGAATGTGGTTCCTGTCTTTTGGTCTTCCAATATGGCTTTGTACTCTCCATCAAAGATATTGACAATAATTACAGACAACTCTAATTGTGTCATGTATTTTATTATAGCACAAAGAGTTTCTGGCAACATGAGACTAAGCATTTCTGTGGCGTTCTTACGTTGGACGTCATTACCCACATATTTACCTCGTCTTAATGCAAACTCATGGCGCATATTCGGATCAACCATAATGGCCATCTGACGCTCTTCTTTAATATCGGTAACGATAAGTAAAGAAAACATGTTTTCAGAATTTACATCTGTAACCCCTTGTATCTTTAATGGTACACGCATATTTCTACGGTTGCTTGTTAAAAAATAAAAAGTGAAAAGTTTCCTTTCCACTTTTTACCTATAATGTTAGTTTTTGGTTTTAAGCCTCTGCTGGTGCCTCTTCCTGAGTCTCCTCTGTTGCAGCTTCAGCCTCTGCGGCATTCTGAGCAGCCTCAGCAGCAGCCTTCTTTTCTGCGATAGCCTTAGCTTTAGCCTCATTGGCCTTCTTCTCAGCTAACAAGAGAGCGTCTTTTGCTGCTTTCTTGTTCTTCTCCTGATCAGCCTTTATAGCCTCAAAGTTGTTCTGCTTCTGCTGTTTCCATGCATCGAACTTAGACTGTGCAGCAGCCTCATCAAAAGCGCCCTTCTTGACACCACCTCTGAGATGCTTCATGAGAAGAACACCTTCCTGAGAGAGAATGTTACGCACTGTGTCTGTTGGTTGTGCACCAACCTCTAACCAATACAGAGCTCTGTCAAAGTTCAAATCTACAGTAGCAGGATTTGTGTTAGGGTTGTAAGTACCAATTTTCTCTGTAAACTTACCATCACGTGGAGCTCTTACGTCAGCTACAACGATGCTGTAAAAAGCATAGCTTTTACGACCGCCGCGCTGCAAACGGATTTTTGTTGCCATTCGTTTTTTTTGTTTAATTAAATTAGAAATAAAATGCTATCAACTCGTGAAAGCGAGTGCAAAGTTACTCTTTTTTTTCTAAATAAATATTGTTGACGCCTTTTTTTTGTGTATTATTAACAATTTTTATGTATAGAGGAAGCGCTTAATACTCTTCTTTGGCGTTTTTTCGAATTCCTCATTGCATATTTCAATATGAGAGATTCTGCAATATGGAGGTTGGGTAGAGTTCAGTTGCTCTAAATTCTTTTTCATTAAATCTTCCACGTCGTCGCTGCTCATGTTTAGCGCTGAGCATGCATCCATATCAGGGTGGACGAGCGCTACAAGTTTTGTGTCACGCTGTACCACTATACTTTCATTTACCATTGGCAAAGAATTGAGTGCATCCTCTATTTCTTCCGGGAATATATTCTGGCCGCTTGGACCTAATATCATATTTTTAGAGCGTCCTTTTATGAATACGTTTCCTTTTCGGTCCATTATACCGAGGTCGCCTGTATGATACCAGCCGTTACTGTCGATGGTTTGTCTGGTAGCCTCTTCGTTCTTGTAGTATCCTAACATGACATTTAGGCCACGAGCAAGAATCTCACCAGGCTCACGGTGTGGATGTTTGCTGTCAATCTTTACTTCCATGTGGACTACCTGGCGACCACATGAACCTGTCTTGTGGGTTTTCCAGTCTGCATACGTGATAATTGGTGCACATTCTGTTGCACCATATCCAACTGTTACAGGGAACTTTATGTCTTTTAGGAAGTTCTCCACTTCTTGGTTGAGAGCCGCTCCGCCTATTATAATCTCATACAGCCTGCCACCAAATGCGTCATAGACTTGTTTCTTGATACGCTCCTTAATCTTTGCACCAATTACAGGAGTCTTCATGAGAACCTTTATCGATGGTGTTATTTTCGGGAATACCTTCTTGCGGATTATTTTTTCTATTACAAGTGGGACTGCAATAATGATAATAGGCTTCACATCTTTGAATGCCTGGGCTACTACTGCAGGTGAAGGTATGCGGGTCAGGTAGTATATATGACAGCCTGTCATAAACTCTTTTATAAACTCAAAAGCCATACCATACATGTGTGCCATAGGCAGGATGGATATGGTATTGTCACCAGGATGTAATTCTTGGTCCAGAACTTGAGATGCGAAATCTAAATTAGACCACATAGCCCTATATGGTATCATCACACCCTTTGAGAAGCCAGTGGTTCCAGATGTGTAATTGATTATACACAATTCGTTAGGGTCTTCCTCTTTGTAATAGTTGATGAATTCCTTACGGAAGAATTTAGGGTATTTTTCTCCAAAGAATCTATTAAGATTCTCGCGGGCATTGGTGAGGGCTTCAGAGCGTGAAATCATAAGGGAATAATCTGGTATGTTTATTATTCCTTCAAGCGCTGGCATTTTATCTGGGTCAACCTGTTTGGCCACTACGTCACCGACAAATAGGAGTTTTGCTTCAGAGTGATTTACAATGTGATGTATTTGCTCTGCGGTAAACTCGTGCAGTATAGGTACTGCTACAGCACCATAAGTTAAGGTCGCAAGGAAAGCAACAGCCCAATTGCTCATATTTCTGCCGCAAAGAGCTATCTTGTCTCCCTTTACGACTCCGCTGTTCTCAAACAGAATATGTAACTTCTCTATTTTCCTCGCAACGTCTTGATACTGCAAAGTGGCGCCCTTATAGTCAGTAAGGGCATCCAAGTCCCAATAGTTTTTAATGCTCGCTTCTATTTGAGCATTAAAGCTTGATATTTTTTCCATGTATTAGCTATGCAATATTGTTTTTCTTGATGCACATTTTGTTTTACAATGTGCAAAGTTAACTTTTTTTTTGCACACTAACAAATAAATGTGTGCAATTATTTTGATAAACATTAAAATTATACATAATTATATATACAATACACGTTTTTTTTCGTAACTTTGTAAGCAAATAGTCAAAAAAAACAAATAAATGGGATTCTTCGGACTTTTTAGTAAAAATAATAAAGATACTCTCGATAAGGGATTGGAGAAAACAAAACAGAGTTTCTTTGGCAAATTGTCACGTGCTATTGCCGGCAAAGACAAAATAGATGATGATGTTTTAGATAACCTGGAAGAGATTCTGGTTACAAGTGATGTCGGCGTTGACACGACACTTAAAATCATAGAAAGGATAGAGGAGCGTGTTGCGAGAGACAAGTATGTCTCAACTGCAGAATTGAACGAAATCCTAAGAGATGAAATCGTAAAGCTTCTTACCGAAAACAACGCAGAAGATACTGATTTGTGGAGTTTGCCTAAGGATAAACATCCTTATGTGATACTTGTTGTCGGAGTAAACGGAGTAGGCAAGACCACAACAATCGGAAAGTTGGCATGGCAATTCAAGGAAGCAGGGAAGAAGGTGTATCTTGGAGCTGCTGATACTTTCCGTGCTGCTGCTGTGGAACAATTAGTGATATGGGGCGAACGAGTCGGTGTGCCGGTAATAAAGCAACAGATGGGGGCAGACCCGGCAAGTGTTGCATTTGACACCTTGTCTTCTGCTAAAGCAAACGATGCTGATGTCGTAATAATAGACACAGCAGGCAGATTACACAACAAAGTGAATCTGATGAATGAGTTGAAGAAGATTAAGGACGTAATGAAAAAGGTAATCCCTGATGCTCCTGATGAAATTTTGTTGGTTTTAGATGGTTCTACCGGTCAAAACGCATTTGAACAGGCAAAACAATTCTCTTCTGTTACACAGATTAGTAGTTTGGCTGTCACGAAATTAGATGGTACAGCTAAAGGTGGAGTTGTGATAGGAATTAGTGACCAGCTAAAGGTTCCTGTGAAATATATTGGTTTAGGAGAGGGAATGAATGACTTACAATTGTTTAATAGGAAAGAATTTGTAGATTCTTTGTTTGGATGATAAATAACAGAATTGATATAATAACTTTAGGATGTTCAAAAAATCTTGTTGACAGTGAATCTTTAGGAAGACTTTTTGAGCAGAACGGCTATTACACTGTTCTTGATGCAGAGACTGTTCAAGGTAATATAGTCGTTATCAATACTTGTGGATTCATCGAGGACGCCAAGCAAGAAAGTATTGATACAATACTGCAATTTGTTGATGCAAAAGAGCGAGGGGATATATCATATCTTTATGTAATGGGATGTTTATCGCAACGTTACAAAGAAGAATTGGAAGAAGAAATTCCTCAAGTAGATAAATATTACGGTAAGTTTGACTACAAAGGATTGCTGAATGACATTAAGCTGATAGCTAAAACTGAAGAAGGGAAAAACGACTCCAAAAAGAAAAGACATTATTGTTACATCAAGATATCAGAGGGGTGTGACAGGAAATGTGCATATTGTGCAATTCCGATAATTACAGGAAAACATAAAAGCAGACCTATAGAAGATATTCTTCAGGAAATAAGGGAACGTGTAAAAGAGGGCGTTACGGAATTTCAGATTATTGCACAAGAATTAACTTATTATGGCCTTGATCTCTATGGAGAAAGGAAATTGGCAGAACTGTTGGAAAAGATGTCGGGTATTGATGGCGTGAAATGGATTAGGTTGCACTACGCTTACCCAGATAATTTCCCAATGGATGTACTTCCTGTCATGCGTAGCAAAAAGAATATATGCAAGTATCTGGATGTGGCGCTCCAGCATATATCCACACCTGTATTAAAGAGAATGCACCGCAATATAACAAAAGAAGAGACCATAGAGTTTATAAATAAAATAAGAGAGGAGGTACCAGGTATAACTCTTAGAACAACTATGATGGTCGGTTTTCCTGGTGAGACAGAAAAAGACTTTCAGGAACTGATAGATTTTGTGAAATGGGCAAAATTTGAAAGGCTTGGAGCTTTCTATTATTCAGAAGAGGACGGGACATATAGTGCCACTCATTATAAAGATGATGTTCCACAAGAAATAAAGCAAGTGCGTTTAGATAAATTAATGCGCGTTCAACAGAATATTTCTTTGGATTTCCAGAATAAACAGATTGGGGAGGAGTATGTTGTCGTAATAGATCGTAAAGAAGGTGATTGGTATATAGCTCGCTCTGAATACTCTTCTCCTGATATAGACCCAGAAATACTCATTCCTGTTAAAGAGAAAAAATTACAAATAGGCAATTACTATAATGTGAGAATCACAGGAGCTGAGGAGTTTGACTTGTATGCTACTTGTTTATAAATATTAAATACATGGAATTATGAATAACAAGGAATTTATTACAGCTTTGGCGCGCAAATCGGGCTACAAAGTAGAGGATACGCAAAATATGGTTAGGTCTGTCGTTTATAATATAACAGACAGGTTGACAGAGGGGGAGCAGATTAACTTTGCCGGTCTCGGTACATTCGAGGTGAAAAAACGTATGGAACGTATAATTACTAATCCCGGAACCGGGCAAAAAATGTTAGTGCCGCCAAAATTGGTTGTTAATTTCAAACCAGTATCTTCGTTAAAAGAAAAAATAAAATAAAAACTTATTAATAATATTATTTATTATGACTACGATAAAAGATTTAGCTAAGATATTAGTATCACAGCATAAATTAAGGACGGAGGATGCAGAGGCTTTTATTAGTCAAATAACAGAAGTTATTAATGAGGGACTGATAAATGACAGGCAGGTAAAAATTAAAGGTTTCGGAACCTTTAAGCTACAAACTGTGAAAGAACGTAGCAGTATAAATGTCAATACAGGTGAGAGAGTCATTATCGGTGAACATGATAAGGTGACATTTACGCCTGATAGTGTAATGCGTGACCTCGTCAACAAACCTTTTTCTCAATTTGACACCGTAATAATTAACGATGAAACCTTGATAGAGGAAGAATTGAATGATTCTGAAAATATGGAGGAAGAGTCATCGGAGACTGTAGAAGTCGAGGATAATCTGGTGGAGTCAGGAAACAAGATGGCAGGATTGATGGAAGCTGCATCAGAGGAAAGTGATGGTAATGTGGATGATGTAAATCTTGTGGCATCTGAGATAAAAGAAGAGATCGTAACAGATGAGAATACGGAAACGGAAGAGACCGTGAAAGAGGAAATAGATACCGAAGATAATAATGAGGAGGAAAAAGAAGTAGAGTCAACAGTACAACAAGAGGTAGAGAAGGTAGAGGAAGAAGAAAAGGAGGAAGAGGATGATAAGGAGGAAATAGAAGAGAAAGAAGAGAAAGAAGAGAAAGAGAAAGAGGAGGAAGAAGAGGAAGAAGAAGAAGATGAAGATGATGATGATGAGTATGACGAGGAGCATTCTCCGATGTACTATTATTCTATAGGTGGTATCATCTGTGGCATATTATTCTTTATAATAGGATATTTTGCCGGAATGAACGGATGGTTTAAACAATGGATAGGACCAAAGGAACAACCGCAAACAGAAGTAGTAGATTCAGTATCTAAATCTCAAAATGCTGAACCTCTGGCATCAGACACGATTAACAAACCTTCTGAAAGCAATAATGGAAATGATGTTCAGGAAAAAAAGAACGAACAAGCAAGTGACATCATTGACAATGAAGAATATAGTAAGAAGGATGTTCGTGTACGAACTGGTGCATGGGCAATAGTCGGTACAGAAACAGAAGTGACCGTTAGAGAAGGCCAGACATTGAAATCTATATCCAAGGCTTATTTAGGACCAGATATGGAATGCTATGTGGAGGTCTATAATGATAAGAAAACGGTGAAAGCGGGTGATGTTATAAAAATACCGAAGTTGAAGCCGAAGAAACAAATTAGGAAATAGGATAACACTGATAAAACCTTTATGGATATATTCAAAGAATTAATGTCTCATCAAGGTGTGGACATTCATTTATTTACAGAAATAGAAGGAGACTCAAATAATATTAATAAAGATATACAGGATGCAGATATGCCGGTGCTCATAACGAGGAATATGGTTAATTTCCCCGGAGTATTGGCAACTGTTACTATTGCGCGTGACACAACGCGTCAGTTGGTAAAATATATAGAAAAACATCCGCAAGAACCCTTTGCGATGTTTTGTCAGAAAGACGTTAATATAGAAGAACCAGACGCAAGTGATTTGTGTGAATATGGGGTTATAGCACACTTCTTGAAAGTATTCGAAATGCCAGGACAGCAAAACAGATATGCTTTCATTGCACAATCTCTGACTCGTTGTAAAATAGACCATGTCGTATCAGAAGAGCCATTTCTTCGAGCACACATAGTATCTTCTCCAGAAGAAATTCCAGATGAAAAAGACATAGAATATAATACGATATTAACAGATTTACGCAAGCGTGTTGCTGAATATATGAATAAGAGTGACACGATACCTTTTGAGCTACAGTTGTCATTACATAGTGTAGATAGTAATGAGACTTTCCTCAATATGGTTTCGTATTATATGCCGCTGAAATTGTCAGAAAAGATGATGTTGTTATCATGTGGTGATTTCAAACGAAGAGCATTTGAGCTGTTGCAGATTCTAAACAGGGAAATACAATATGCCAATCTTCGTCTTGATATCCAAAACAGGACACAACATGTTATTAGCGATGAACAAAAGCAATACTTCTTACGTCAGCAACTTAAGAGTATAAATAAAGAATTAGGACAACAAGAAGGAGAGCCTGAGAAAACAAAGCTAAAAGAGCAGGCGCGAAACAAGCATTGGTCTGACAAAGTCAAGGAGACATTTGAGAAAGAATTGTCACGTCTGGATCAAATGCATCCACAGAGTGCGGATTACAACACGCAATTGACATACCTTCAGCAAATTCTTGATTTACCATGGGAAGAATACACGAAAGACAATTTAGATCTCAAACGTGCTGAGAGGACTCTTAATAAAAATCATTATGGTATGGAAAAAGTGAAAGAACGAATATTGGAATACATAGCAGTTCTTTCACTTAAAGGTGACTTGAAATCTCCTATACTGTGTCTCTTTGGCCCTCCAGGGGTAGGAAAGACAAGTCTTGGTAAAAGTATAGCAGAAGCATTACAAAGAAAATATGTCCGTGTAAGTTTAGGTGGTCTGCATGATGAAGCCGAGATACGAGGTCACAGAAGAACTTACGTTGGGGCAATGCCAGGAAGGATAATCAAAAGTCTGGAAAAAGCAGGTAGCAGTAATCCCGTCTTTATCTTAGATGAGATAGATAAGGTCACCAATGGTACTCATAATGGTGATCCTGCCTCAGCTTTGTTGGAGGTGTTAGATCCTGAACAGAATAACACTTTTCATGACAACTACCTTGATATTGACTATGATTTGTCAAAGGTGATGTTTATTGCGACTGCTAATGACCTTTCAACCATACCTGGACCATTACGTGATCGTATGGAGATAATAGAAGTCAGTGGATATACTACTGAAGAAAAGATTGAAATAGCTAAACGCCATCTCCTTGCACGTGAGAAAGAAAATACAGGCTTGACGACAGAGAAAAAGCTGTCATTTAACAAGGCTACATTAGAAAAAATTATAGAAAGGTATACAAGGGAAAGTGGTGTAAGACAACTTGAGAAACAGATAAATAAAGTTTTACGCAAGCTGGCATACTTCAAGACTCGTGACGGAATACTACCATATGAGAAAGTTACTGTTGATAATTTAGAGGACTTAATAGGAAAACCTCCATTTTATCGTGACATTTACCAAGGTAATTCCTATGCTGGCGTAGTTACTGGTTTGGCATGGACCAGTGTGGGTGGGGAGATTCTGTTTATTGAGACGAGTCTGTCAAAAGGCAAGAGTGGAAAACTTACATTAACCGGAAATCTTGGTGATGTGATGAAAGAAAGTGCTACTATTGCTTTAGAGTATGTTAAAGCACATGCTGATTATCTGAACATAGACCCACGTGTGTTTGATAATTGGAACATACACATACACGTACCAGAGGGGGCAACTCCCAAGGACGGTCCTTCTGCAGGAATAACTATCGCTACATCAATAGCGTCAGCTCTTACTCAGCGTAAGGTTAGAAAAAATACAGCGATGACTGGTGAGATAACATTACGTGGAAAAGTGTTGCCTGTTGGTGGAATAAAAGAAAAGATACTTGCTGCCAAACGTGCGGGTATCACAGATATAGTGTTGTGTAAGTCTAACAAAAAGGACATAGAGGATATTTCGCAAGACTATCTTAAAGGTGTAAACTTTCATTATGTAGAAAATGTAAGAGATGTATGGGAGTTCGCTTTGACCGATGAAATCGTAGATAATCCCATAAACTTTACTATAGACGCATGAAATTTGAATTACAATATACAGACGCCTGCAGTTCTGCACGTGCTGGCAAAATAACCACAGCGCATGGTGAGATAGAAACGCCTATATTTATGCCTGTTGGTACTGTCGGTAGTGTGAAAGCTGTACACTTTGAGGAATTACGCAGACAGGTAAAGGCCCAAATAATTTTGGGTAACACATATCATCTGTATTTACGTCCGGGATTAGATATTATTCGAAAAGCTGGTGGCCTGCATAAGTTTATAGGATGGGAGCGCCCGATATTGACAGATTCCGGCGGTTTCCAAGTTTTTTCTCTAACAGGTATTCGAAAACTAAAGGAGGAAGGATGCGAATTTCGAAGCCATATTGATGGCTCAAAGCATTTCTTTACGCCAGAGAATGTCATAGACACAGAACGTGTTATCGGTGCTGATATCATTATGGCTTTCGATGAATGCCCTCCTGGCAAAAGTGATTGGCAATATGCACGTGACAGCTTGTCATTAACTCATCGATGGCTAGACAGATGTGTAAAAAGATTCAAAGAAACAGAACCATTATACGGTTATGAGCAAAGTCTTTTTCCTATAGTACAAGGATGCACATATAAAGATTTACGTATCGAGTCTGCCAAATACATATCAGACAAGAACTGTGACGGAAATGCCATAGGAGGGTTAGCCGTAGGAGAACCTACAGAAACCATGTATGAAATGGTAGAGGTCGTCACAGATATATTACCTAAGGATAAGCCACGCTATTTAATGGGAGTCGGAACGCCTTGGAATATACTGGAAAACATAGAACGAGGCGTTGATATGTTTGACTGCGTAATGCCCACACGTAACGGAAGAAATGCTTTGTTGTTTACCTATGATGGTACAATGAATATGAAAAACAAGAAATGGGAAGATGACTTTACACCTATTGATCCCGATGGTTGTGATATAGATCTTATTACGAGTAAAGCATACCTTCATCACTTGTTTAAGGCGCAAGAATATCTGGCATTACAGATAGCAAGTATACACAATTTGTCATTTTATTTACGATTAGTAAAAGACGCACGAGAACATATAATAAAAGGTGATTACGTACAATGGAAAAAATCCATTATAGAAAATATGCAAAGGAGATTATAGCAAAGGCATACAAATGTATGCTTTATGCAAGATATCTAAATCCTTTTTTGTACATAAAACGTCTTGACAGATATATAATAGGGAAATTTATAGGCACGTATTTTTTTGCTATTCTTCTTATTATAGGTCTGGCTATAGTCTTTGACTTTAATGAGAATCTGTCGAAATTTACGACATATCATGCTCCGTGGAAAGCAATAGTCTTTGACTATTATATGAACTTCGTGCCATATTTTGCCAATTTGTTTTCGCCACTATTTGTCTTTATTGCTGTCATTTTCTTTACATCGAAAATGGCAGGAAATTCAGAGATAATCTCAATATTGGCAGCAGGCATCAGTTTTAAGCGCCTATTGCGTCCTTATATGATATCATGCGTGTTTATCTCCACCATGTCATTTGTCCTGGCAGCATATGTTATACCACATGGAACAGTTATCCGACAAAATTTTGAGTCTCTTTATAAAAACAATAAGAAGAACACTTCTGCGGAGAATGTTCAGTTGCAAGTAGATAAGGGTGTTATTGCATATATCCAACACTACGATAACCGAATGAAACGTGGTTATGGCTTTTGCCTTGATAAATTTGAAAATAAGAAACTCGTATCACATATGACTGCATCAGAGATACAGTATGATACAATATCTGAATCCAAGTATCATTGGAAAGTGCAAAACTGGAAAATTCGTGAAATGCGTGGCATGAAGGAAACCATCATAAGTGGTATTCAACGTGACACGGTAATACAAATGGAGCCTATCGATTTAGTATATTCCAAAGGCCAGCAAGAGACATTCACATCTCCAGAATTGTCTGATTATATCTCGAAACAAATAAACAGAGGTTCAAGCAATGTCGTAAGATATCAGGTTGAATACCACAAAAGAATAGCTACAAGTTTTGCTTCTTTTATACTGACCATAATCGGGGCTTCACTATCATCAAGAAAGAGGAAGGGAGGAATGGGCATGTATTTAGGATTAGGATTAGCACTGAGTTTCCTATATATTATGCTACAAACCATCTCTGCTACATTTGCGATCAATGCCGGTACACCTCCGATACTTGCAGCATGGGTTCCTAATATATTATTTGCTATTGTAGCATGGTTTTGTTACAGACAAGCACCTAATTAAAAGAAAAGAATATGACTGATAATATAAAATATTTTGAAGATACCCTTTTAAGTGACAGGATATTAGATGCGTTATATGATATGCATTTTGATACATGCACTCCAATTCAGGCAGCATGTATTGATCCTATAATTGAAGGGCATGATATTATGGGCGTAGCCCAAACTGGAACAGGTAAAACTGCAGCATACCTATTACCAGTATTGTCTTTGTTAGACGAGGATGATTATCCCGAGGAATCTGTAAACTGTCTTATCATGGCACCGACACGTGAATTGGCTCAGCAGATAGACCAGGCGATGCAAGGATTTGGATATTACCTTGATGACATCAGTTCTGCCGCCGTTTACGGAGGTAATGACGGTAATCGTTATGATCAAGAATTGGCTGCATTGCGCCGTGGAGCGTCGGTAATAATAGCTACGCCTGGCAGGCTTATCTCTCATATGCAGATGGGAAATCTTGATTTGTCCAAGTTGTCCTTCTTTATTTTAGATGAGGCAGATAGAATGCTTGACATGGGCTTCTCTGATGATATATTGAAAATAGCAAAGGGGATACCCCATACTTGTCAAACGATAATGTTTTCTGCTACGATGCCTGATAAGATAGAGCAATTGGCAAAGACATTATTACATAATCCGCTGACAATTAAAATAGCCGTCAGCAAACCTGCTGAGAAAATACAACAATCAGCCTTTGTTTGCTATCCACCACAAAAGATAAAAATACTGAAACATATATTTAAGCATGGATTTGTGCCAGAGAATGCATCACCAGATGATACACCGCTTAAATTGGAACGAGTTATTATCTTCTCAGGTAAAAAGCAACGTGTAAAAGAAGTGTCCCGTTCTCTTAAGCAAATGAAAATAAACTGTGGTGAGATGCACTCCGATTTGTCACAAGCAGAACGTGATAATATAATGTTTAAGTTCAAGTCAGGAGAAATCGGGGTGTTGGTAGCTACAGATATCGTCGCACGTGGCATTGATATTGATGATATAGCAATGGTTATCAACTATGATGTTCCGCATGATGTGGAAGATTATGTTCATAGAATAGGACGAACAGCACGTGCAGCACGTGACGGTGTGGCTATTACCTTCGTTTCTGATGATGAAATATATCTCTTTAAGAAGATTGAGAATTTCTTGGAAAAGGATGTCCTTAAAAATCCTCTGCCACAAGAAATAGGTGAAGCTCCTGATTATAACTCGACAAACAAGAAGAAAGAGTGGAAGAGTGACACCAAGAAAAACAGCGACAGAAGAAGACATAGTAATAAAAAAGGAAAATCATATAATAATACACATAACAATAACAAAAAAAAATCTACTAATAATGACAGAAAATCAGAACGTGTGCGGACTCCGAAGAAAGGATTTTCGCAAGACAGTAAACGGTAAGCAGACAGACTTGTATATCCTTCGTAATTCTAAGGGCTACGAGGTCGCTATTACCAATTATGGTGGTGCTATAGTTGCAATTATGGTACCAGACAAGCAAGGTCAATTGGCTAATGTTATCCAAGGACACGACAACATAGAAGACGTCATAAACTCTCCAGAGCCATATCTGTCTACTTTAATAGGCAGATATGGTAACAGAATAGCCAAGGGACGTTTTACATTAGGTGGTAAGGAATATAGTCTGGCTATCAATAATGGTGTCAATTCCTTACATGGAGGCCCTACAGGTTACCATGCTCGTGTATGGGATGCCATTCAGATGAACGAACAGACATTGGCTTTGTCACTTCTTGACCCATACGGTCATGAAGGTTTTTCAGGAGAGGTACGTATAAACGTAGAATATACCTGGACAGATGACAACGAACTAAAAATAGACTACTTGGCTCAGACAAATAAAAAGACTATAATAAACCTTACACATCATGCCTTTTTCTCTTTGACAGGTATCGCTAATCCTACGCCAACCATTGATGATTTATTATGTGAGGTTAATGCTGACTTCTATTGCCCTATTGACAATACAAGTATCCCAACAGGAGAAATTCTAAAGGTAGCAGGTACACCTTTTGATTTCCGTAGCGAGAAACGTGTAGGTCAGGATATAGATGCAGATGATGAGCAAATAAAGAATGGTGCGGGATATGACCATTGTTGGGTGCTAAACAAGAAAGAAGCCGGAGAATTGTCATTCGCAGCCCGTATTACAGAACCAGTCAGTGGACGTACAATGGAATGTTGGACTACAGAACCTGGTGTCCAAATATATACAGACAACTGGGCTGATGGCTATAAAATACAGCATGGCAACACTGCACCACGCCGTTCTGCTATCTGTTTTGAAGCGCAACATTTCCCAGATTCGCCAAATAGAGCCTATTTCCCACCAGTTGTACTTTCACCTGGCGAGCGTTACAGACAAACAACAATATATAAGTTTGGAGTGAACTAAACGTATATATATATAAGGTGATAAGGTCTTATACCTTATCACCTTTTTTAACATCCGAAGGCAATATACCAAACTCGTTTTTGAATATCTCACGGAAATGTGCCATGTGATTAAATCCCGTCAGCATTGCAGCCTCTGTCACATTATAATCCCCGCTTTCAAGCATTTCGTAACAGTGATGTAGCCTTGACTTGCGTATATACTCCTTAGCTGTCATACCTGTCAATGCTTTCACCTTACGATAGAAAGTACTATGACTCATCGCCATTTGGCTGGTAACGAATGGCAGGTCTAGGTCATTACTTTTTAGATTGTTGCTAATGACATCGTCAAGACGCTGCAGGAAATCGCGATCAAGTTTGCTCAGCGTTTCTTTTATGTTGTTATCAGAGCCAATAGCATTATCTGTACTTTCAACATTCTTAGGCTTTATACCATTTCCATATTTTTCTCTTATTTGTTCAGCTAACCTTCTTTGTGCATTGAGTAGATTATGTATGCGGCTTCCCAGTAATTTGGCAGTAAACGGTTTCGTCAGGTAAGAGTTGGCACCACATTCATATCCTTCCTCTTTGTCATCATCTGTATCTTTTGCAGTAAGCAGGATAATAGGAATATGACTTGTACGAATGTCCTCCTTTAATATACGTGTCATATCTATACCATTCATTTTTGGCATCATTATGTCACTTACTATAATGTCAGGTATATTACTTATAGCACATTGTAATCCTTCCTCACCGTTGACCGCTTGTAGAATCCGGAAATCTTCGGAGAAGGAATCAGCTATATACTCGCGTATATCAGAATTATCCTCAACAATAAGCAGGGTAGGGATGAGGTCATCCTCTATTTGCTCATTATCATTAATATCTTTTATCTCTTTATTCAAATCATGTATAGTGTCTTCTTTGTGTAGGGCTGTAGGATATGTGTTTTCTGTTTCAAAAGCCAAAGTAAAAGTACTACCTTTTCCTTCGCTGCTTTCTACGCTGAGTGTCGCATTGTGCAAGTCTGCCAAGGCCTTAACTAATGCCAGGCCGATACCAGTTCCAGAGGCTTGATGCTTTCCATCTGCCTGGTAATATCTATCAAAGATATGAGGTAGTGCTTCCTTACTTATGCCATACCCTGTATCTTGTACAGCAATTAATATCTTATTGTTATCTTGCCATACTTTAGTCTGTATCGTTCCTTGTTCTGTATATTTTATAGCATTTGACAGGAAATTATAAAGAATGGTAGTTACAACCTCTGAGTCAAAATATATTTTCTGTAAAGGTTGTTCAATACTATAAGTAAACAGAACCTTAGGGTTATTATAAAGTTCTTTGTAGTTCAGGCAGATCTCTTTGACAAACGCTCCGATATCTCCGCGAGCAACGGTAAGTTTGCGGTTCTGTGTCTCGGTTTTCCTGAATTCAAGAATTCCGTTAATAAGATCCTTCAGCCTTTCTGCATTCTTGTGTATCATGGTCACCTTCCTTTTGCTTTGTTGTGTCAGATGACTGTCGCTTAATAGATCTTCAAGCGGACCAAGAATTAAGGTCAGCGGAGTACGTAGCTCATGAGTGATATTGGTAAAGAAATGCAATCGCTCTTCATTCAGTTGTTGGCGGTGTAAATTTTCCCGTTTCTCTAAATCCAAAGAATTTCGTAATGCTAGTCTGCGTTTATATGAACGTATGGATATAATCACTATTGTGACAAATAACAATGCATAAAGTATATAAGCCCACCATGTCTGCCAGAAAGGAGGTTTTATATAGATGTTCATCTGGGTAATAGAGGCATTCTCCCAGTCTTGGCTTTTTAGTTTTGCACGTAATACAAAAGTGTAATGTCCAGGGCGTAAGCCGCGGAATACTACGTCGTTATCATCACCTATGTAATACCATTTGTCGTCCATTCCCTTCATCATATATGAATACTCCACGCTGTTTTCCTGTGCGTAGTTTCGTACACAGAATGTAAATCTCAACGTATTCTGTTTATATGATGTGGTGACAAAGCCGTTTTTACCTTGCAGCAACGGTGAAATCCTTGTGTCATCGTTGCCAACAGGAGAATATGCTTCGCATGATATTATCTGTGCAGGCGATGCTTTTTGGTTTCCGGTGAATGTCATCGGATTAAAGCGCATCATTCCTGAAGCTGTACAAAAATAGAAATAGCCATCATTACATTTAGAAGGCCTGGTAATAAAAGCGCATGGATGCCCAGTGTCTTTGTGGTTGTAATTGGATATGCGTCCTGTAGAACTGTCAAGACATGCTACTCCAGAATAAGTACCGACCCACACTCTGCCAATTTTGTCAGTCATTACTGATGTCGTATGGTTGTCAGCCAACCCGTTATCTATGTTATATACAGTAAGTCCCTTTAGTGTCAACGCGTTAGCTACATGTACCAGTCCTTCATGGGTGGCGAGCCACAATCCCCCCTTACCATCTGCGGTTGCACTGCTCACACGGTCTGAAGGTAATCCGTCTTTTATGCGTATGCTTTTACAAGCGCCAGTAGTTAGGTTGATAACATAGGCTCCCAAACCATGTGTGCTGACAAACATTACATTGTCTTTCAACCACAGAAAAGACGTGACGATAGCGTTACCTGTTAACTTGTTTACTAATTTCTCGTTTCTTACACCTTCCCCCTGTTTGTATGAATATACCCCAAACTCGCTGCCTATCCATACACGTCCGTCTTTGTCTTCCGCAAAAGAATGGATGTCACAATCCTTATAGCCTATTTCTATATCTTTGAACGTCTCTGTAGAAGGATTAAACAATACCACTCCTTTATCATCAACGCCAATCCATACACATCCAGTTCTGTCAGACATTATGCAACGTGGAAAAGAGTATCGTCTTCTTACTTTCTCCCTGCTTACATATCTCTTTTTAACATTGCCATCCTGCCATAGTGCCAATTCTGTATCACCGGCAATCCATAATCCTCCGCTCTTGGCTGGTGTTATGGAATATATAACATTGTTGTCCCACAACCCGCCAGGCTTATTAAATATGCTGAAGTCAGATTTCCTGGCACTAATAAAATCTATGCCGGTGCTATGATTGCCTATCCATATATTCCCGTATTCATCTTGAGCTATAGCACGTGCATTTATTGAAGACAAGACGACCTTTGTGTCATTATAGTATAATACATTTTTACTATAATCTTGTTTAGGGTTTAAAACCTTTATTCCTCCCATGTCGTTGGCAATCCATAACATACCATTGTGCATCTGATGGATATCATACACATTGCAGTCATAATTGTCACTATGAGACAGAACTTTTACGAAAGTCCCCTTTTTTACATTAAACAAAGCTAAACCATGGTCGGTACCTACCCATATACGTCCGGCAGAATCTTTCATGATTTTTCTTACATTGTCACCGGGTAAGCTTCCGGGTTCATTATCGTTATGCGTATAATGTTTTGAAATCCCGCTTTTTATGTCAATTACGCTGATGCCGCGCTTGTTATGACCAATTATTAACTGGCCATTACCGTTATCTATACCACAACTAGCATTGATATTCTGTTTTAAAGGAATCTCCTTTAGGGTATATTTGTTACAATCAAGATGCTGCACCTTGCCATTGCCGAATATTAGCCATACGCCGTTGTCTTTACATAATACAATGTCTTCTATGCTTGATGGCACTAATCCGTCACGGAAAGACACGTATTTCATGGAACCATGTTTACAGTCATAAACTACCAGTCCCAATTCTGTGCCTATCAACATGCAGTCAGTCAACTTGTAGTATCTCAGTGCTGTAATCTTCAGTCCCCATTTATTCCTCTCTTCTTGTCCTGGCAACAAGCGGGTGTTATCCATCATCGTGAGGAAATTATCCTTGGGCGGCCAGTCTGTTACATGGAACATCTGGCAGCTGTTACCACTTATTCTGCTTACGCCGGCCTCTGTGGCTATCCATATATATCCATATCCGTCAATATCCACTTCTGTCACGAAGTCATTTGACAAACCGTCGGCAGAACTTATTCTCCTGCTGACCGAATAGTCAAAAGCAGATACTATTAAAGACGATACTATAGCTATGAATAATAAGAATATCCTAATCATTACGTTTTGTTTAGATTTACGGTTTCTAATGCAAATATATATAAATTTAATAAGGTATTAAAGACTTTTATCGTCTTTTTCTTGTGTTTGACAGAAAAAAGTATGCCTTTTGACGAATAAACGCACTTACTGTTCCTCTGGAAATATGTAATTTTGCAATTGGAAAAAAGATAATAATAATTAGAGGATTTTTCTTTTGTTTCATACAGGTAATATGTATTAAGTTAGTTGATTTATCTCACAAGGTATTTAGTTTTTTTGTTTAATTAAGGTAATTAGATTGTATTTATTCAGGATAATAAAAAGAACTAGGAACTAAGAAAACACATTTTCAATAGGAAAACTACAATTATATTTTTTATTTACTAATTAACCAAATTAACAACAAGCAAAATGCAAAAGAAAGAAACTAACCTGAAGAGGTGCCATGTTATATGGCAACGACTTCTCTTGCTTGCCATCGTAGCGGTGTCATCTACCGTAGCAATGGCACAGAGCAAAGTACAAGGTAAGGTTGTAGACGCTACTGGTGAGCCTATCATCGGTGCAAGCATCATGGTAAAAGGTTCGTTGACAGGCACTGTCACCGACCTTGACGGTAACTTTACACTGAACGACGTGCCGGAAAACTCAAAACTTGAGATTTCCTATGTAGGCTTTCGTTCACAGACACTCACCCCAGGCAGCAATCTCAACATCACTCTTGAGGAAGACAAGCAGCTGCTTGACGAAGTCGTGGTCGTAGGTTACGGCGTACAGCGCAAGAGCGACGTGACGGGTGCCTTGACTCGCGTAGGCGAAAAGGAACTAAACATGAAGCCTGTGAGCAACGCCTTTGAGGCACTGCAGGGCAAGGCAGCAGGTGTGGACATCACGTCAAACGAGCGCCCAGGTGAAATCGGTAATATATTGATTCGTGGTCGTCGTTCTCTGAATGCATCAAGTGCTCCTCTTTATGTTGTTGATGGAATTCCTCTCCAGTCAGGTGGCATTGAAACTCTCAACCCACGTGACATCGAGTCTATTGATATCTTGAAGGACGCTTCATCTACCGCTATATATGGTAGCCGTGGTGCAAACGGTGTCGTTCTCATTACAACAAAGCGTGGTCAGGAAGGCAAAACACAGCTTAGTTATAATGGTACAGTGACTTTTCAGAAAATTATAGATAAGAGTCCATCAATGAGTGCAAGTGATTATATCACATGGCGTCGTTGGGCTAAGTACAACTCTGATCCTAGTAAATTCACTCCTGGAGATCAGCCCACGTATGTGCAGGACCACGACTATTTCTCAGATGATGAGGTAGCTTGGGCCAACGTAGAAAAGGGTTGGGACGAAAACCATCAGATTTGGGATGGTTCAAAAGTTACAGACACTGATTGGACAGACTTTGTAACACGTACAGGTGTTACTCATGAGCATAATATAAGTGCACGTGGTGGCGCAAAGAACGTAGCTGGAGGCGTTTCTTTTGGATACTTGAATAATAAAGGTACACAGAAAGGACAAGGCTATGAGCGCTATACTTTATCTGCTACAGCTGACATTCAGGCAAAACCTTGGTTTAAGGCTGGCGGTTCATTCAATGCAAGCTACAGTGAACAAAAGTATGGTTTTTCTCGTTTAGGACAATCTAGCAACTCTGGTCCTACAGATATCTATGGCGCAGCAAAAAGCATATTGCGTTATGCTCTTCCATACGATGGATTAGGAAGAATAATAGATTACCCTGGTGGTCCTACAGCGAATACTTATACCATAATGGATGAATGGAATAAGTCAACCGACAATCGTCAGACTTTCCGTGCATTGGGTAGCTTCTATGGGCAAATTGACTTCGGCAAGATATGGGAGCCTCTGCAGGGACTGCAGTATAAGATACAATACGGTCCAGACTTCCAGTTCTATCGTAGAGGTTATTTCATTGACAAATCATCAGCTGCACGTGGCGGAGGCAACAACCTTGCTAATCGTAGCGACAGACGTACTTTTGCTTGGACACTTGACAACATGATTCTCTTTAATAAGGAATTTGGAGAGCATAACCTTGGTTTCACTTTCCTGCAGTCTGCATCAAAGAGAAATGTTGAGGAAAGTGGCATGGGGTCAGAGCGAATTCCTTTGCCATCATTCCTGTGGAATAACATGGGTTCTGTAGATATTTCTAATAAAGATAACAAGGCAAGCATGAGTACTGGTTTGATTGAAAATACTCTTGCTTCTTACATGGCTCGTGTGAATTACTCTTTCCGTGACCGATACCTGCTTACTGCATCTGCACGATGGGATGGCTCAAGCGTACTCGCAGAGGGTAACAAGTGGGATTTCTTCCCATCTATGGCTCTTGGATGGCGCATGGAGCAAGAAGACTTCCTGAAGGATGTAAGTTGGATTGATCAGTTGAAAGTACGTATGGGCGTAGGTGTTACAGGTAACTCTGCAGTTGACTCGTATGGAACACTTGGAGTCATCAGTAGTTATTGGATGCCGTTCAGTACAGGTAATTCCCAGATACTTGTAACAAACGAACCTTATTATTCTTCAGGTTCAAATCTGATGCCTAATAAGAATCTGAAATGGGAAAAGACAACACAGTGGAACTTTGGTGTAGATTTCAGCTTCCTCAAGGGCCGTATTGGTGGTACACTTGATTTGTACACATCAACAACAAAAGACCTTTTGATGAGAATGGCCGTTCCTTCACTTAGTGGATATCCTGCAATGATGGCAAATATTGGTAAGACCAGTAATAAAGGTTTGGAACTGACATTGAATCTTATTCCTGTAATGACAAAAGACTTTACATGGAATTCTAATTTCAACTTCGCTTGGCAGAAAGACAAGATTGAGGAACTTTCTAATGGCAAGGTTGATGATGTTGCCAATGGATGGTTTATTGGTGAGTCTATTGCTATACATTATGGCTATGACAATGCAGGTATATGGCAGGAGAGCGATGCAGAAGAAATGGCTAAGTTCAATGCTAACGGCGAGAAATTCACTGCAGGTTGCGTAAGACCTGTTGATCAGAACGGTGACTACAAGATTGACGGAGAAGACCGTGTAATACTTGGTAACCAAAATCCACGTGTGACGATGGGCTGGTCAAATACATTTAGTTGGAAAGGTTTGGAGCTTACTATTGAACTCCAGGGACGTTTCAAGTATATGGTTAGCACAGGTGGCGAAGGCCAGTTTGGTATGTATCAGCAGCGTGAGATTGACTATTGGAGACCTGACAATACAGGTGCAGAATGGCAAAAGCCGGTTTACAGCACTGCGGGCGGCGACAAGTACTCAGGTTTGTTAGGTTTCAAGAATGCTTCATATATAAAGATTCGTAATCTCTCACTGGGCTACAACTTGTGTAAGAACTTGTGCAACAAACTTGGTATCAGTGCTGCAAAAGTCTATATACAGGGAAAGAACCTCGGTATGCTCTACTCTTCAGTTGATTTCATGGACCTTGATACAGGTTGGACATACTACAACCGTGGCTTCACGATGGGACTTTCTGTCGATTTCTAATAATTAATTAATAATATTTGGTATATAAAGATATGAAACATATAAAAAATAAAATAGTTTGTGGTGCATTGTCACTCTGTGCTGCGATGAGCCTGAGTTCTTGTGGCAATGACTTCTTGGCAGAGGACGCTAGTCATCTTTACACTGACAAACTGCTGGAAACAGAGGAGGGAGCATTGCAGATGGCTGCAGGCTTGTATGCTAACATTCGTTGGCATTTCGGATACGAATGGGCTTATGGTGTTACTCTGTACGGTTGTGACGAGTTTACCAATGGTGCGGACCTTACTGCAGAGCCTTGGAATACGTATGACAGCCGTTTGAACCCTCTTGACTGTACGCCTGCGCTTGGTGCAGCTAATAAGAACTGCCCTGGTGTGTCAGCATTGTGGGACCAGATGTATTACGGTATATCTACTGCTAACCTCGTTCTTTCAAAATCAGGAAACCTCAGTGATCCTGAAACGCGTAACAAGGTTATAGGTGAAGCTCATTTCCTGCGCGGTTACAACTACTATCGTCTGTTTGCACAGTATGGTGGAGTTGTAATACAGACAGAGGCAGCCAATAGTAAAATCAAGAAAGACTATACACGTTCTACGGCTGAGCAGACCTTAAATCAGGTGATTGCTGATTTTGAGGAAGCATATAATTATCTGCCTACGAGCAAGTGGCGTGGTAATGGCACATGGACGAAATATACAGCCGCTCACTTCCTTGCGAAGGCTTTGTTGTTCCGTCAGTCAGAGCGTTGCAGTGATTGGAACAGTGCATATAATAAAACAGAGGATCTGAATCGTGTAATTGCACTTTGTGATGAAGTTATTGCGGCATGTCCATTGGCAAAAGACTACGCTGATCTTTATGCAAAGTGGACAGGTATCAATTGCGCAAACGAAGGCCTGTCTGAAATCTTGATGTGTGCTGAGCATAATGGTGATGCTTCTACTGTAGGCCGCTTTGGTAACCGTACCTACAACTACTTCTCACCACAGTTCTCTAATTTCTCTGGGGCATGGGTTAAACGTGGTGCATACATTGGTGAGATGGATTTCCAGCGTTGTCGTCCTACAGAATATGCATATTCTGTTTTTGACAATGTGAATGATGCCCGTATGTGGAAAACATTCAAGACTGTATATGGTTTGAATAACATAGCAACTACGAAGCAGATTGACCTTACAGATGAGCATGGAAATGTAGTTCGAGACGAAAAAGGTGAACCAAAGAAAGTCACTGTATATGATCGTGAAAAGGTGGCTAAAGATAACGGTATTGATGTTTCACAGGTACCAGAATTAGGTGATGAGGGCATAATCTTTATCCTCAATAAGAAAAGTGACAGACGTTTCGACGGTGAGCCTTACGGTACGTTCGGAAGAGGTGCTCAGGTTCATACATTTGTGAATCCTAAAACAGGCAAGTGGGTGCCAAATGCTTTCCCTCTGTTCATGAATGAAGAGTATGTTTTGTACAACTACGGAACAAGTGGCAAGACATCAACGTCTAATGTGTTCTGCGGTATTAACAAAACAGCCGATGGTACACGTACTGCTGAAAAGGGTGATGCACACCGTGATGTTATTATGGCTCGTACTGGTGAGACATACCTTGTAAAGGCAGAGGCCCAGGTTCGTCTCGGACAGTATCAGGAAGCTATAGAGACTGTAAATATTCTCCGTGCGCGTGCTCAGTGGAAGGCAAAGGAGGATCGTAGTTACTACACAGATGGTTCTATGTCATTTACGACGTCAGCAGGTGGCGACGCTGATAATACAGTATCTTCTAATAAGTCTAACTGTACAGGTCTGGATGATAAAGGTTATACCAAGTCTCTGACTATGGGCGAAGCTTTCAAGATGTCAAACCTCAACAAAAACACTTACTATCTGTCAACAGGTATTGAAGAGACTACAGACCCATCTAACCTGCAGATTGCAAGCTACACGGAACTACCTGCAGAGGATGAGGCAATTCTCAAAGCTATCGGCGCTACTGGTGACTACGAGCGTATGCTTAACTTCATCTTTAACGAGCGTACTCGTGAGTTGCTCGGTGAGTGGAACCGTTGGGAGGAACTCTCACGCGCTGGTCTGCTTGTGAAGCGTGCAAGAGCGTTCAATCCTGAGGCTTCTGGAATACAGGAGGGTAAGCATGAGCTGCGCCCAATACCTCAGACATTCCTCGACATGTTGCAGAACCCTGATGGCTCTAATCTCTCAGCCGAGCAGAAGAAGGCTATGCAGAACCCTGGATATTAAAACGGGAAACTTTATAACTAACTATTGTTCTAAACAAGATGAGTGTGTGTCACATTGTGACACACACTCTATTTTTATTCTTTATGACAGCAACATGAGTGGGACTCTTCCTCATGATTATGGCAGCAACAATCGTGAGTGACATCTTTTTCGCTATGACAACAACAATGTTTCTCTTCATGCGCATTGTCATGACAGTGGCAACAACTATGGCCTGTCATATAATGCCGGTATAATGCATTCAGCAATAATACAGCAAGAATGACAGTACATGTGATATTAAACCAAGAAAAACCTTCAGACTCATGACAATCTGCAGCCTTCATAAGTGTTGGCATAAACCATTCTGAGGGCAATTGGTCTATTATGACTCCTGCAGCTACAGCGCCTATGATGATGGATGCGAGATAGAGTAGGAGAGTCTTACGCCCCAAGAATCTGTTTATTACCAGCAGACTGGCTACATTGCAGGCAGGTCCAGCCATCAACAATACCAATGCGGCACCAGGTGTCAGTCCTTTCATTATAAGTGCCACAGCAATAGGTATGCTGCCGGTAGCACATATATACATAGGTATGGCGATACACAGGACAAGCAACATACTCAACAGTGTATTATCCTTGAATATCTCAAAGAATTCGTTAGGCACAAACACTGTTATCAGTCCCGCTACAAGCAGACCAACCACAAGCCATTTACCTATATCCTCCATCATGTCAACAAAGGCATAGCGTAATGCTTCTTTTATCTTGCCCACAAAAGACAACTCGCTCGTATCGGTATCATGATGGCAGTGGCAATGTGGTTCGTCGCTCTCTTTGACACTGTATGGCGTTTCTTCTTTGTCAAAAGTGTTTATCACCGTTCCTGCGAAAAGTGATGTCATAAACGCAGTTATTGGTCTCACAATGGCGAATGGAAGTCCCATAAGCGAGTAGGTGGCTGCAATAGAGTCTACGCCTGTCTCTGGCGTGGCGATAAGGAATGACACAGTAGCACCCTTTGAGGCACCTTCCTTACGCAGTCCCATGGCCGTGGGCAGCACGCCACATGAGCACAAGGGTAGGGGGACACCAAAGAGTGCTGCATAAAACACTGAGCGGAAGCTGTGTCCTGACAGGTAGCGGCTATACACCATGCTCGGGACAAAGACATGCAGGATTCCAGCAAAAAGGAAACCTAAAAGCAAAAACGGTGACATTTCATTCACCAAAGCGATAATCTGTTCCATAGACTTATATTTTTTACTGTTTTTATTTTCTGATTGCAAAATTAATCATATATTGTTGCAATCTGATTGCAAACAGAACTCAGAATCAAAATGTAAGTAAATAATTGAATTTTGTGACATTTTGCAAAGAAAATGTGTTAAATGCGAGGCGTCAAATCTTAACAAGTCTTAAATTATCAGGGTTGTCCTGAAAGCTATCGAATGACGTTGTGAAAGCATAGCTTTTACAACCTGAAAGCTATGCTTTGATACTGTAAAAGCTATGCTTTCATTTTGTCATTTACGTGATTAGTGAATTATAAATGTGTACTATTATAAACAGAATCGGCATTATGTTAAATAGGAATCGAAAAGAAGTCTCTTTTATTATCTATATTATTAGATATTCTATTTGAAAACAAATAATAGAAAATAAGGAGATGTCCTTTTGCTAAATAGTCTGTTTGAAAAGAATACAAAGGTTTTTCTGACGAGTGAAATCAGAAAGGAAGTCCAACTGCAAAATGCAAAGCATAGTCGCGCTTGAAATTTGGATTAGATATTGGATAATGCTCTTCTGTTGTTGTATAATAAGGACTTATAGCTTTCATTCCTAAATCCAGACGAAGAATAAAATAGTCGAAATTAAGACGCAATCCAACACCATAAGCTACAGCAATCTCTTTATATAGACTACTTAAAGTAAACAAGCCTCCAGGCTGGTCGGCATATTGGCGGATAGTCCAGATGTTTCCTGCATCTATAAAGATAGCACCTTGGAACTTCCAAAAAAGACTGGAACGTAACTCTGCATTTAAGTCCAGTCGCAAATCGCCAGTCTGGTTAATAAAATCAATTCTTCCGTCTTTGCCGTGGTAACAACCAGGTCCAAGTTCCCTGACACTCCAGCCTCTCACGCTATTGGCACCTCCACTGAAATATCTTTTCTCGTATGGTAATATGGTGCTGTTTCCATATGGCATGGCAATGCCTATTCTGCTGTGCAATGCTAATGTGTTGCGCTCATCAATCCTATAATTATATGTATAGTCAACGTCTGCCTTTGCATATTGCGCATACGCTACTTTGAGGAATTCATATTGCCCCATGTCATTTGTCTTAAACTTCAGAGGCTTAGACAGTGCTTTCAGCAAATTGCCAGCAGACTCCATACTGACTTTCAAATAATGAATACCATCATTATAATTAAAAGAGAAGCCCAGTTTCATTATGAGCAGGTTCTCATAATTATAACGCAGTATGGCATTTCTGTTATCTTTAGAGTCTAAATAGTCTCTTTTGAAAGTGTCTGAAATCCAAGGCATTGAAACATAATCTACATTGATAAAATCAAGGGTGTACCCTACCCTGTTTGTAGAACTGCTCCATCTGTATCGCCATTTTCCACTAAATACCCTGCGGTCAAATTCCGGTCTGTTTTGCTTGTTATAACTAAGCAGAAATTCTGTTGTGCTTTTGTGTCTGCGACGATAGTCCTCAGATATGTTAGGACATAGAAACTCAGGAAATGACAGTTTAGCCTCAATTCCGTACTCCTCATAGTTGTTGTTGGCATAGCCCTCAAGTCCTTTTATCGCCTCAAAAGCTCCACGGGCACTTAAACTAAATAATTCGCTGCCATGAAACACGTTCCTGTTCTCATACGTCAAAGACAATGCTGCTCCCAGATCTCCAGCAGTATTTGTGCCCTCGGGTTGTAAGGTGACATTATGAGTGTTATGCTGTGATATGGATATTACAGCATCAAGTAAGCCGTTGTCGTCTTGGTTGTTACTATCATTTACTTCAACAAAAGAAATGTTGGTGGAACGCACTATGCCCAAATCCGCAAAACGACGATATGTTTTTTGTATCTTAGACTCATCATACAGCTCCCCTTCCCTGAATACAGTGTTTACATTTAATACGCTGGGCCTTATTCGTAATTTCTGTTCCTGCGGACTGGTGTATCTTATGTTTCTTATGTGATAATATGGATGAGATGTGTAATTCTCATTGTTGTTTCGTCTAAACGATTCAATATGTAATGACACATCAACATAATGCCCTGCCTTACAACTATCTACGTGGTATGAAATAAACTCTTTGTTAAAATATCTGTATCCGTTATTGTTAAGCCATGTGGAAATCCTCTTTCGCTCTGAAGACAGACCTGTAACAGAGAAGTATTCGCCAGCCTTCAGTCCCCCACCCTCCAATACATTATTGGCACGTAGCAGTGAGTCTATCCTGTTGTCATGAATGTTGTACGAAACACTTTTTATGACGTATTGTTGCTTTGGGAAAAGAATATAATCTACTTTTACACGACGTTTCCTCGCATGCTGCTCTACTTCCACCCCGGCATCCAAGAATCCTTGGTTAAACAATATCTGACGCAGGTTTTCCTGTGATGCTGCCACCTTTGTTGTGTCCAAACATACGGGAGCTTCACCCCATTTCTGTAAAATGCGGTTTATTGTTTTTGTGGTATCTCTGCCAGAGAGCGTGTATATTCCCAATGGTACTTTTAGCGTGGAAAACCATTTTGTGTTTGGTTTCTGCACAATATAGTCATATAGACTGCTGACATTATAATCTTTATCAGTGGAAACAATTCTGTTGGATACAAGGAGACTTTCACCCTCTGCAAGATGTTTTGTTCCATCACAAGAAGAAATGGCAAAAGACAAAAAAGTGGAGAGGATGAAAAGCGGTATATAATGTCTTATCTGTTTCATTTTGATGCTGCGAAGTTACGAATTTTTTCTATTCCTAACAAGTTTTTTTTTCATAATTTGGAAGAACAGATGTTTTTTTGTATCTTTGCAAGACGACAACAGGTTAGAATTATTTCTATTCCCGTTTATTCCAAGAAACAGTGAAGTTAAGCAAAAGAAGCATACTGAAATACATTCTTGTAACATTAGTAAGCCCTATATGCTTGCTAATTCTTTTATTCATTGCCCTCTACCTCCCTCCTGTACAGAATTGGGCCGTGAGGATGGTGAGCGAATATGCTTCCGAGAAAACAGGCATGCAGATAAGCGTAAAGAAAGTGTTATTGGCTTTCCCGCTGGATTTGTCACTGGAAGGAGTAGAGTGCTTGCGTATGGATAGTCTGACCAACAGGTATGACACCATAATGTCTGTGGATAAGGCTGTAGTAAGTGTGCGTTTGCTTCCCCTTTTCAATAAAGACGTAGAAGTGGCAGAGTTGGAACTGAACAACTCTATAATGAATACCGTTGATCTCATTCCTCAGGCAAGGATAAAAGGTCATGTCGGCAGGCTCTTTATGACGGGAGGCTCGCCTGTGGGGAAAATTTCATTAAACGCCTCTACTGCTGACCTGCAAAAGATATTGATAGACAATGCCCAATTGGATATTGCACTGAAAGATACTGTTATAGAAGACACTACTTCTTCGCCAATACCATGGTGTGTACATGCGAAGGAATTAGCTATATCAAACTCTAACCTCCTTCTACATATGCCTAATGACAGTATGCAGATAGGAGCAAGAATCGGTGAGGTTAAAGCTGGGGGAATATCAGCTAACCTGATGAAGAACGACTATGGCGTTAATTCTTTGGTTGCGGAAAACACTTTCATAACATATGACAATGTATATGAGAAGAAAATGCCAAAAGGCTTAGACCTTAACCATATGGCATTTGATATAGGTAGATTGAAAGTGGATTCTATCTGTTTCCTGGATCCGGATTTGAACTTAAAGATAAAAGAATGCTGTATAAAGGAACGGTGTGGCTTTGAGATATCTTCTATGGCAGCAGACATTTCGCTGAAGTCAAATAAATTGTTCGTAAAAGGAGCCTTAAACACTCCGTCAAGCAAACTATATACAGACACAGAACTTGACTTGAGTTCCTTTGATGGTAATGACAATGGGAAATTCCATGTTGTTATAGATGCCTCTGTAAGTAATGCTGACATGATGATGATAGCTGAGAATATGCTGTCTTCTGATATTAAAAGGACTATTCCTATGCTCCCTTTGAAAGTAAAAGGAGAGGCATTGGGAAATATGCAGAATGTCAATATTCCAGGTCTGTCAATTGAGATGCCTACGGCTTTCTCCATCAACACCTCAGGAAGCATCCAGGGAATGAAATATCTGACGTCAGATCCTTATTCAGAGAAATTCAATGCCAACCTGCATTTGGATGCCAAGATGAAAAACATGGCATTTGTAAAGTCGTTCTTGGACCGCAGTACGGCAAAGATGATAAACATACCTCCTGTTGACGCAATTGCTGACATTGATATCCATGGAGCAGATTACAAGGTTAAGCTAAAGGCGTATGAAGGAAAAGGCTCTGTTACTGCAAACACAAGAATAGACGTAAGGCAGATGAAATACCTTGCGGATGTCAAAGCTAATAACCTGCATCTCAACCATTTCGTAAAGGGAATGGGATTAGGGGCATTTACGGGAACCATAAATGCCAAAGGAAAAGGATTTGATTTTACAGATAAATCAACGCTCACGGATGTAAAGGCAGATATAAAACGTTTTCAGTATGACAGATATAATCTGACAAATATGAAAGCTAATGTGCACTTGGCCAATGGAATAGCTGACGCCACAATAAAGTCAGCTAACCAATTGGTTAATGGCGATATAAAACTGTCTGCTCTCCTAAACAAAAAGAATATAGATGCTACAATAGCAACAGAACTTTCAAACCTTGATTTATACAAACTCCATTTTGTAGATGTACCGTTAAGGTTGTCTCTCTGTGGTCATATAGACTTTGAGAGTGACTTGGACCAGTTCTATAAAGTTAACGGATTAGTCAGTGATATACGAATAACAGATTCTGTAGAGACGCGTCATCTGGACGATATAGTGCTTGACGTGTTTACCAGGAAAGATACCACTGCTGCACATATATACTGCGGTGATTTTGAAACCAAGCTGAATGCCCAGGGCGGGTATAAATGGTTGTTGGGATGTTCTGACAGGCTAATGGCGGTAGTAGATAAACAAATAAAGAATCGCACTATTGACCAGCAGGAATTACGTAATGCCTTGCCTAAGATGCAGTTGTATATGCGATGCGGAAGAGACAACCCTGTACACAATTCCATAACGTATTGGGGAATAGATTTCAATGACGCTTATGCAAATATTAACACATCCAAGGAAGACGGCATAAATGGGGATATGCATTTGTTCGGACTGAAGAGCCAAGGATATCAGCTTGATACTATCACCGTTGGTTTGTCAAGCACTAACGACCCATTAAACATAGCATATAAAGCACATATACAAAATGAGAAGCCTAATGATTATGTGTTTGATGTCTTTGTAGATGGCAAGGTGCTTGACCATGGTATATCAATGAACGGAGCTTTCTATGACGAGAACGATGTGTTGGGACTGAAAATTGGAGCAGAGGCAACAATGGAAGCAGAAGGCATAAAACTGCACCTGACTCCTAATGATCCAATTATAGCATACGAGGCATTTGAAATAAACGATAATAATTATATACTTATCGGAGAGAATAATCGTGTTTTTGCAGATGTTAAGATGAGAGCACAGGATGGTACTGGAATACAGATATACAGTACGGATGATGACTCAGACTATCTGCAAGATATAACATTGTCTCTCAACAGGCTTAACCTGAGGAAACTACTTGCAGCCATACCTTATGCACCAAAGGTTGAGGGACAGCTTGACGGTGACTATCACTTCATACAAAGCACAGACAAATCGTTTTCTGTGTCAACAGACATGGTGGTGCACAATATGATATATGAAGGTTGTTCTATAGGAAACCTTGGCACCCAATTGGTTTATATGCCAAAGGATGATGGTTCACACTATGTTGACGGACATATATTGTTAGAGGAAGAGGAGGTAGGAACAATCACAGGCTCTTACAATTTTGATACTGACGCAATAGATGCAAAACTGGACTTCATGCGTTTCCCAATAGCCTTGGTTAACGGTTTTATACCAGACCAGATAGTAGGATTAGAAGGATATGCGGAAGGAGAACTGACTGTAAACGGAACAACAGGAAAACCTAATGTGGAAGGTGAACTGTTTTTGGAATCAGCTGCTCTTATAAGCATACCCTATGGCATAAGAATGCGTTTTGATGATGACCCGGTAAGAATTGTCAATTCTAAGCTTCTGTTGGAAAACTTCCAGATGTATGCTTCAAATAACAGTCCTCTTATAGCACAAGGAGAGATTGACTTCTCAAATACAGAGCATATAAATCTAAATTTAAGAATAAAAGCAGAGAACTTTTTGCTTATTGATGCAAAAGAAAACAAGAAATCAGAAGCCTATGGTAAGGCTTTCGTGAATTTCTATTGTTTTATTAGAGGAGAATTAGATAAATTACGTGTAAGAGGAAAATTAGATGTGCTGTCTTCGACAAATCTATTCTATATACTGCGTGACTCTCCTATCAACACTGACAACAGGTTAAAAGAACTTGTCACATTCACAGATTTTACCAGCGAAGAGCCTATTTCTATTGTACAACCAGTTATCGATGGTATAGATATGGATTTGTCTGTTAATGTGAATGACGGTGCACATATCAAATGCTGGCTGAATACTGACCACTCCAATTATTTAGACCTTATTGGTGGCGGAGCGTTAAGAATGAAGTATCAGAACGAGAACATAGACTTGAGAGGAAGATATACCATTCATGAAGGAGAAATGAAATATTCTCTTCCTATCATTCCGCTAAAGACGTTCACCATATTACCAGACTCCTATGTGGAATTTAACGGTGATATGATGAATCCGAAACTGAATATCACTGCCACGGAGAGGACTAAGGCTTCATGTAATATTGACGGGGTAAACAGACTGGTGGCGTTTGACTGCGGAGTGGTCATAACGAAAACGCTTAATGACATGGGATTGCAGTTCATCATAGAGGCACCAGAGGAGCAGACGATAAAAGATCAATTAGCAATGATGTCTATAGAAGAACGAGGGAAAATAGCCGTCACAATGTTAACTACAGGTATGTATCTGGCTGATGGTAATACTTCTAATTTCTCTATGAACTCAGCTCTGAACTCTTTCTTGCAATCAGAAATAAACCAAATAGCCGGAAATGCATTGAAGACATTGGATGTGTCTTTTGGACTGGATAATTCTACGGAAGAGGACGGAACAAGACATACTGATTACACATTCAAATTCGCAAAACGTTTCTGGAACAACAAATTGGCCATATCTGTCGGTGGTAAGATTTCATCCGGCCCTGACGTCTCTGGCCAAAATAAATCATTCTTTGATAATGTAGAAGCTCAATATAGATTTTCTGAAACTTCTAACCAATATATGAACCTCTTTTACAAGCGTTCTGTGTATGACTTCCTTGAAGGTTATGTAGGACAATATGGAGCTGGTTATATGTATAAGAAGAAGTTGCAGCGCCTCAGTGAATTGTTTAAGAAAACACAAAGTACTATTCCTGGTCCAGTTCTAAGACAAGAACGTAAAGACAGTACCATAAGCAACAAATGAATATTTATATAAAAAATATATTACTCTTTATAGTTGCAGTCATATTGCTTTATGGCTGTTCTACGACTTCTTCCTTGCAAAATGACGAAGTGTTGTACACCGGGCTCATATCAACGGACTATAACAATTATGAATCCAATAGCCATCAACGTGTTGTAGAAGAAGAGGTGGAGGCTGCACTTGCCACCGCCCCAAATGGCGCACTGTTTGGCTCCAGCTATTACAGAACTCCTTTTCCATATGGTTTATGGATATGGAACGCATTGTCAGAGAAAGAAGGTGCTATATCAAAATGGATTGTAAATTCTTTTGGCAAAGAACCGGTGTTGCTGAGTAATGTAAACCCTGTATTAAGAGCGCAGGTGGCTGAGAATGTCCTACAAAACAATGGATATTTTAACGGCGACGTGACCTATGATATTGTTCCAGGCAAGCCGCAAACAACAAGGAATGACACGGTAAAAAGACCTAGGACTGCAAAAATACAATATCATGTAAACTTCGGAACTTTATATACTCTGGATTCTATCAGCTATATGAATTTCTTACCTGACATATATAATAAGATAGTATCAGGTGAGACTTTGTTGAAAAAGAACGATCCATTCTCTGTCTCTGTGCTGGAACAAGAGCGTAACAGAATCTATAACCTGTTAAGAGAAAAAGGATATTATTACTACCAGCCGACATATATCACTTATCTTGCTGATACATTCATGATTCCAAACAAAGTGCAACTGCGTGTGCAACAGATGGACTCATTACCAGAGAATGCGACAAAGAAATGGGTTATAGGAAAAACTAACGTACAAATAAAAAGAGAATTTAGAGAACAACTTACGGACAGCGTACAAAGACGTTTCCTGTCTATATTCTTCAATGGTAAGAAACCACCTATACGACCAAGAATAATACTTGCTGACACGAAGTTAAGACCGGGTATGTTGTTTTCACAGGAGAAATACATAGAATCATTAAACAACCTTACTTCAAAGGGCGTATTCTCTTCTGTAGAAATAACTTTCACGCCAAGGATTTTGCCAGATGGTACTTATCATACAATACCAGATACTATTAGTGTCAGAGACGGAGAAGAACGGAAAGGCGCCAGGATTCTAGACATGACAATAAATGCTACATTAGACAAGCCATATGACTTTATTTTCGAGGCTAATGCTATGGGAAAGACATCTGGACGCATAGGCCCGGGAGTAAGCATTGGACTGACTAAACGTAATGCCTTCCGTGGTGGTGAAATACTTAGTTTTAGTGCAGGAGCAAACTATGAATTTCAAGTAGGTGGAGAGCAAGACATGGGAAATTCTTATGATTTCTCTCTGAATGCGAACCTTAATCTTCCAAGATTACTATTGCCTAAATTGTGGAGGAAGCGTAAGCGTTGGTACACAACACCTTCAACAATGATTAACATATCCGGAGAGGTAATAAGACGAGCGAGCTTCTTCAATCGTGAAATAGTATCCGCAGAATACACATATTTATTCCAACCATCAGAATGTGTCGTCCATAAGCTTTCACCACTTATTATTACATTTGGAAGAACATCTAACATATCTGATGCTTATCTAGACAAAATACAAAACTCTGCTACATCGAAAATTGCATTGAGAGATGAACTAACACCAAAAATAAGATACACATATACATATAGTTCCCCAAAGAGAAGTATTAATCCTGTATTCTGGCAGGTTACTCTCTCCGAGGCCGGCAATATAACTAACGCTTTATATTCTGCGTTTTCTGAAAAGAAGTTTAATGAAAAAGAAAAGAAGATTTTCGCTACTCCTTTTTCACAGTTCGTTAAACTGGAAACTGAATTCAGGAAATCGTGGGATTTGGGAAATAAAAGTTCGTTTGTGTTCCACTTCTATGGTGGAATTATGTCTGCATACGGAAATAACTATACAGCGCCGTTCTCAGAACAATTCTATGTTGGCGGAGCTAATGACCTAAGAGGTTTCTCCATGCGTAGCATTGGCCCTGGTGAAGTCCATTTTAATGAAACGAATTTCGCGTACCTCTACCATACAGGTGATACAAAACTTGTAATCAACGCTGAATATCGTCCGCATTTGTTCGGCTCTCTGTATGCTGCCTTGTTTGCTGATATCGGTAACGTTTGGAGTTTAAGGCATAGCGTAAGAGAAGACTTCAAGGAAAAAGGCTATGGTGACCCAGCAAAGAAAGATGTCGGTATTGATGTTGGCGTAGGAATTAGATATGATTTGGATTTCTTTGTGCTACGTCTGGATTGGGGATTTGCAATACACAACCCCTACTCCACCGGATTTATAAATTGTGGCAGATTCGGTAAGGCACAAGTTCTAAACTTCGCTATAGGTTATCCATTTTAAAAATATTTTAATTTATATAGATTATGAAACTTAACGGAAGAAGAGAAAGTAGTAATGTTGATGACCGTCGAAGATCAGGTCTGTCAACAGCTGGTGGTGTAGGAATAGGTGGAATAATAGTTGCAGCACTGCTGACGTGGGTAATGGGAGGAAATCCTCTTGATGCTATACAGCAAGCAGCTGAGCAACAGATGAATGTTTCTACTCAAACAGAAGGTAACAGGGAATTTACAGAAGAGGAAGAAGAATTGGCGAAGTTCTCCAGACAGATACTTGCTGGCACAGAGGATGTATGGACTGAGGTCTTTAAGGAAATGGGACGTGAATATGTACCTCCTCGTATGGTTCTATATACAGGAGCCGTGAAAACTGCATGTGGTAATGGCTCAGCATCAATGGGACCTTTCTATTGTTCAGGAGACCAGTGCCTTTATATAGACTTGTCATTCTTTACATCAATGAAGAAACAACTTGGTGCAGATGGTGATTTTGCATATGCTTATGTTATTGCACATGAGGTAGGACACCATGTGGAATATCTGCTCGGCACACTTACTAAGGCTCACAATCAGATGAACAGGATGTCACAGGTCGACGCTAACAGAATAAGCGTCAGATTAGAGTTGTTAGCTGATTTTTACGCAGGAATATGGGCTTATCATGATAATAAGATGTTTTCTTCTATTGAGGACGGAGACATTGAGGAGGCTATAAAATGTGCAGAAGTTATTGGAGATAACTATTTACAAGAAAAAGCACGTGGATATTCTCAGCCGGAATCATTTACGCATGGAACATCTAAACAACGTATGAAATGGTTAAAGTTAGGACTAACAACAGGTGATATGAGTAAGGGTAATACTTTCGCCCTTTCCGATCAGGATTTGTAAATATACAAACAAGAGGATGTGTTGACACATCCTCTTGTTGTTTTTTGTTGATATATATATATATAATCCTTAACTTATTTTGTTTTGTATATATTGGTTAATGGTCTTCACTTGTTTCATTGGGTGTGCTATACCATCCACAATCTCATTACGCATAGTATTCAGTTCGTTGAATAAGAGAGAGAATGCAGATTGTGCGGCATTTGGTTGCCTGCGTTTCTTGTCTGCCATAGGATTAACTACTACTTTAATAGCCTGATGGCACAAGTGAATATTTAACACGCTATCCGTTTCAAGCGGATCACCGTCATAATGGATTATCCCCCTATCCTGTCTTTTGACAATAATGTCTTTGGCCTTAAAACACTTTATCTTTGAAGAATTATTCAGCGTCTTGTTCATTAAATCCAATCCCACTTGTGGAGCCTCCAATATATCAAAAGGTTCCATAATAACTACATCAAGGAATCCATCTTTCATCGACGCTTGTGGGGCGATGTATGCATCGTTTCCATATTGAGATGCATTAGCTATAGATATCAAAAATGCTTTGTATGGCTTGGATTCATTTCCATCTAATGTTAATTCATAAGTCTCAGGTTTATATTTTAATCCTTCTTTTAGTACATTCTCTATATATGTCATTGGACCACGTTTTCCTGTCTCTGCAAACTTCTTAGATATAAAGGCATCAAAGCCCATTCCACAGGTGCAGAAAAAAGCATGGTCGTTTATTATGCCGTAGTCCAAGTCGTGTATTATACCAGTATTTATTATATCCAGTGCTCCTTTTATATTCATAGGAAGCATTAAATGCCTTGCAAGTCCATTACCTGAGCCACATGGTATGATGCCTAATGCTGTGTTAGAATGTGTCAACTCTCGTGCGACCTCATTCACTGTTCCATCACCTCCTACGGCAACAGCAATAAATACTCCATCTGTTACACATTGACTTGCTATCTCAGACGCATGCCCTGCATATTCTGTAAAAATACATTTTACGTCATATATAGAGCTATCTATATGCTTCTCTATGAGAGAAGGAATAACATCTTTGTTAGAAGTTCCTGATTTGGGATTTATGATAAATACTATTTGTTTTTTATCCATTTACCTCATCAAAATATTATTTTACCTCACAAAATTACAAAATAACATATAATACATAAGAAAATATATCTGTTTTTTAAGAAAAGAAAGGTTTTGTTAATAAAAAAACGTTGTATATCATTTTTTTTTAGTAACTTTGCAAATTGTATTAAGAGATTATATTATCCCTTATAGTAAAAAAGAAAAGACTACATTTATAAAATAATGGGACAGTTATCAGAAAAATTCAAAAGTTATCGTTTACCCCAGAAATTCATGGAAGCGGGTGTTTATCCTTACTTCCGTGAGATTACAGGAAAACAAGGTACCGAAGTTTCAATGGGGGGACACAAGGTGCTCATGTTTGGCTCTAATGCCTATACAGGCTTGGTAGGAGACCTTCGTATCTGTGAAGCAGCCAAAGAGGCTATCGACAAATATGGCACAGGATGTGCAGGAAGTCGTTTCCTGAATGGCACACTTGACATACATGTTAAATTAGAAAAAGATTTAGCAGAGTTTGTTCATAAAGATGATGCACTTTGTTTCTCTACAGGCTTCTCCGTTAATGCTGGCGTTATCGCTATGGTATGTGGTAGAGAAGACTATATTATCTGTGATGACCGTGATCATGCGTCTATTGTAGATGGCCGACGTCTTTCATTTGCGCGTCAGCTTAAATATAAGCACAATGACATGGAAGACCTTGAGAATATCCTGAAAAAACTGCCTCATGAAGCTGTAAAGCTTATTGTAGTTGACGGCGTATTCTCTATGGAGGGTGATTTGGCCAAATTGCCTGAGATTGTGGAACTGAAGCATAAGTATAATTGTTCTATCATGGTGGATGAGGCACACGGTCTTGGTGTATTTGGCGATCATGGTCGTGGCGTGTGTGATCACTTCGGACTTACTGATGAGGTTGACTTGATAATGGGAACATTCTCTAAGTCTTTGGCTTCAATTGGTGGATTTATCGCTGGTGATTGGGACACAATAAACTTCCTTCGTCATTCAGCACGCACATATATCTTCTCTGCCTCTAACACTCCTGCAGCAACAGCCGCTGCTCAGAAAGCTCTTGACATTCTGAAGACAGAGCCAGAGATAATAGAGAAGTTATGGGATGTTACCAACTATGCGCTGCAAAGATTCAAGGAAGAGGGTTTTGAAATAGGTGACACCGAGTCTCCTATCATACCTCTTTACATCCGTGATGTTGACAAGACATTCCTCATAACATCATTGGCCTTTGAGCGTGGTGTGTTTATCAATCCTGTGGTACCTCCTGCATGTGCACCGACAGACACACTGGTACGTTATGCACTTATGGCTACACACACGAAGGAGCAGGTTGACCGTTCTGTTGAGATTCTCAAGGGTATCTTTGTTGAGCAGGGAGTGATAAAATAAAGGTAAATACATATAACATATTAGGAATATACAAATAAAAAACATCCGGACTTTGATATTAAGTTCGGATGTTTTTTATTATGTTTTTTATTAATCAAACTGTCTTTATGCCTGTTATTAATCCTCGTGATTAATCCTCGGCGTCAAGTCTGTCACTCCATAGATATTTGTTTGTCTCAGAAACCAGAACCTTACTTAACAACAGCAAAGCGATAAGGTTTGGAATAGCCATCAATGCATTAAAGATATCAGCAAATGTCCACACTACCTTTAGCTCTATTATAGCACCGATAAACACTGACGCGAGGAAGAAATAAGTATATATTTTTACCATTTTGTATCCACCTAAATACTCAACGGCTCTTTGCGCATATATGCTCCATCCCAATATAGTGGAGAAAGCAAATGTAAACAGACCGAACATCAGAATAAAACTGCCCACAACTGGTATTTTACAGAACGCGACTTTTGTTAATATGCCTCCATCCAAGTTTGGTAATAGCATATTGATATTGTCTGAAAAGATTTTTCCCAGTGCATCATAACTCAACAGAGAAACATCGGAATAGCTCAACACGCTGCTCACCACGACAATGCCGGTTATAGCACATATCACCACTGTGTCCCAGAATGTTCCGCTCGCGCTCACCAAGGCCTGCCTGACAGGATTTTTTGTCTTTGCCGCTGCTGCTACCAAAGGTGCGGAGCCAAGGCCAGACTCATTAGAGAACAGACCTCTTGCTATACCGTATCTTGCCGCAATCATCACACCACCTCCTATCATTCCGCCTCCTAATGCATCAGGTGTGAATGCGGCAGATACTATAAGTTGTAAGGCAGGGTAAATATAGGCACTGTTGACAATCAATATATATATACATCCAATTATATAAATAAATGCCATAAAAGGTACCAAAGCCGTACATACGCGTGCTATGCTCTTGATTCCCCCAATCAATACCAGTGCTGTCAATAATGTCAGTACACAAGCCGCATATACAGGATTAATACCCAACACCTCTTTCGCCAAGGTGGAGATAGCATTAGCCTGCACGGTACAGCCAATGCCGAACGCAGCCAATGCTGTAAACACCGCGAACAGTATTCCGGCCCATTTCGCTTTTAGTCCGTATTCCAAGGCATACATCGGACCGCCAAGCATGTGTCCCTTTGGTGATTTCTGGCGGTATTTCACCGCTAATAAGCCCTCACTGTATTTTGTGGCAATACCAAATACACCTGTCAGCCAGCACCACAACACTGCACCTGGCCCGCCAAGGGCGACAGCGGTACCTACACCTATTATGTTTCCCGTGCCTATGGTCGCTGCCAAGGCAGTGGCCAAGGCTCCAAACTGACTCACGTCTCCACTTCCTTCTTTGTCCTTGGTCAACGAGAGTTTGATGGCTGTCAAAATCTTTCGCTGCGGAAACTTGAGTATTATTGTTAGATACAGGTGCGTCCCGATTAAGAGGACTATCATAGGTAATCCCCACAACTGGTCACTTAAATATTGTAATATCTGATAAAATGATGTCATAACAGATACAAAGTTAGTATAAAATCCGCAATTATACAAATATAAGATAAAAGTCTGGCAAATAACTTGCCAGACTTTTATCTTGTATTGCTCTATATTGTACCACTTACTTTGTCTCTTCCAGCGGAACAGAGAAGTATTCCTTCTTTCCTGACGGGTACAGTCCCTTTATGTAAAGGACAGGATCCTTACTCTTGTTTGCGGCCTTAACAACCTCGTTCAGGTCAGACAAGGTCTTCATTGTCTCCTCGTTCACCGTCTGTATGACAAAGCCTGCAGGTATGCCACGCTCACGGAACTTACCGCTGTTAACCTTTGTCACTTTCAGTCCGTACTTGATATCCAAATCTGCCTTCTCACTCTCGTTTACCTCGCGTATTACAGCACCAAGTACATCTAAATCAGCATCCTTCACCACCTTCGTGTTGCCCTGCTCATTCTTAAGAACAACAGAAGCTGTCTTCTTAGACTTCTTATGCAGGTAGCTAAGTGTAACCTTGTCTCCCGGACGCTTGGTGGCAAGTATCTCTTGCAGCTCTGCCATCTTCGTCACCTTCTGTCCGTCAACGGCGGTAATCACATCGCCCTCCTCTATACCAGCATCAGCAGCTGCACCGTCTTCTACAACCTTGGCAACATATATACCCTCATTAGTTCCTAAGTCAATCTCTTTACCTTGTTCTTTTTGGGCATCTATGTAAGAACGTGCGTCCTGTCCCTGTATGCCAATCAGTCCACGTTGTACAGTTCCATACTCTTTCAGGTCAGCCACCACCTTATTCATTATGGTTGTAGGGATGGCAAATCCATATCCTATGTTGCTGCCTGTAGGCGATGTCAGCATAGCGTTAATACCTATCAGTTCTCCATTAGCGTTTACCAATGCACCACCAGAGTTACCTTGGTTGATGGCCGCGTCAGTCTGTATAAACGCCTCCACACCGTTCGCACCTAACGAACGTGCCTTGGCACTGACAATGCCCGCTGTAACCGTAGCACGTAAGTTCAGTGGATGACCAATGGCAAGCACCCACTCGCCAACCTTTATGTCATCACTTGAAATAACCTTTATGGCTGGCAAACCTGTGGCATTCACTTTTATCAGTGCCAGGTCAGTGTTCTTATCTGTTCCTATTATACGGGCAGAGAACTCTCTATTGTCATTAAGGGTTACCGTTAACTCATCAGCGCCCTCTACAACATGATTATTCGTCACAATATATCCGTCAGAACTTATCAGCACACCAGAACCTGTTGCCTCTTTCTTCGGAGTCTGTACTTTTCTCTTTTGTGGAGTCTGCTGTCTCTGTCCGAAGAATCCAAATGGATCAAACATATCTCCAAACGGATCGCTTTGTACCTCTACCTCCTTCACCTTTGAATTCTGTAAGTATTTAATATGTACAACACATGGCAAAGCCCTCTCTGCGGCTATAGTAAGGTCAATCGGTTGTCCGGCTACGGCAGCCGGAGAAGCCGCCATAGCTTTCTCTACTGTGCAAAAAGTGAAAGATGTGCCGAGAGCGAGTGCTACGACCCCCACGGCAGATAAAATGTTTTTCGTAATTTTCTTCATTATTCCAGTCATTTTTATATAAAATCTATCTTATGTTTACGTCTGCAAAATTAAAAACAATAAAATTAACATACAAATTTTCATCCTTCCATTTGATATTTTTTAATCTTTCCGTATGCTATCTTAACTTGTCTTTAATATTTGTTATTCTTGCTTTCACAGTTTTTTACGCAAAAAGCGTACCAAAGTGTTCACACACTCTGGTACGCACAAATTACAATACAAATTTATAGTATATATTACTTATACATCTTTCTTATTGTTCCGTCGCTCATCTTGACGATGTTCAGACCCTTCGTAGCAGAAGAAGCACGACGACCGAGTGCATCAAAGATGCTTGCAGGGCTTGCAGCCTCAGTCTCAACCTCGTTGATGCCCGTTGGAGTGATGTCAACATTCTTCTCTGGCAGAACCTCAGTGCCCTCAGCGCCGAAGTTGTCGAAGCAGAAGTATGCTGGGGTGTTCATGCCATAGGTTCCGTTATCGGTACTGGTCAGTTCGAAGCCCAGTTTCTTTACCTTACCAAGAGAGCTGAGGTCAACATAGCGCCAGTCGTTGATGATGTAAGCCTTGTCGGCATCACGCAGGTCAGCAAGGTAGTACTCCTTAGTGCCTGTTACCTCGTCGTTGGCATCATAGCCGGTGATGGTGAGCATGAACCAGTCGCCAAGTCCGAACTTCTTTGCCAGTTCGCCCTCAGTGATAGCTGTGTAAGCATAGCTGTTGTTGGTGATGTAGAAGCCTGGCACCTCGATACCCTCTCCGTGGTTGAGGACGGTAACATAGCATGGACCATTAAACTCTGCGGCATAGCCGACGCCATAGTTGCTTGAGCCGTCATAGCCACCGCCGACAACGTTCTTCCACTGGTCGGCGAGGGTCTTGTATTCAGTATCCGTCTGGTTAGCATAGCCGAACCAGTACCAGTAACTCCAATCGTGCATACAGCCAGTAGCAAACCCGAAGTCGCCGCTGGTGAACTCTGTGCGGTCATCATCTTCCTCTTTGCTTATGCTCATGTGGCCGTCAGCAGGAACCACGATATTCTCAAAGTCGGCTACAGTGAGAGGCAGTTCTACAGCCAAAGCCAGAGCAGGCACTCTGCCAAAGACTGCAGTCTGAGAGATAGCAGTGAAGTTCGGCGCACGACCTGCCGTCTTTGAGGTGTTACGATGGTTGCCTATAGGGTCGCCAAAGCCGCTGATACCCATAACGCCGTCAGAGAGCTCGATGGTAGGCTGAGCCCAGTCAGCAGGCACTGTGAAGGTTACTGCCTGTGCGGCTGGCGTGTTAGCAAGAGTATATTGGTTACCCTTGCCATTCTTCACCGTCACACCCTCCGAAGCCTTCTTGTAAGAGAGGAAGCCGCTGAAATTGTGTATGCCTGCCAGCTTGCCTGCAGGGTGGTAGAGACCAGAATACTGCACTGTGACATCATCACCAGGTCTTACGCTTGCTACTACGTTGTCGCCTACCTTAACATCACGATGGCAAGGCTTAGCCGTCATAACCTGATAGACGCTCTGACCAGCAGCGTTGGTGAGGCAGACTATATTGCGGCCGAAAGAGAGAAGCAGAGTATAGCTGCCATCAGCATTCTTTGTTACTCCCTCTTCGCTGAAACCTGTGTAAGAGGCTGAATTAGTGCCTATTGTAGGACGAGCGAGGGTCACAGATGTGGCACCCTCTGGGGTGAAGGTATATTCATAGCCCTCTTCTGTGTCGAGATAGTAGAGTACGTCAAACTCTGCATCTACATTCTCCATAGACAGCTTAGTGTCGATAGGCGCGCCACCTCCCCAAGGGGTAACAGTGGTTAGGTAGTCCTTGTTGATAGTGATGTTTGGCTTGATGTCAGTAGCCTGCTCGCCAACGGTCACTACGAAGGCAGCAGTATTCTCAGGCCAGATAGCCCCCCAGTCGGCACCACCTGTAAAGTCCTTCTTCGTAGCACCGCTATAGGTGTTTACGTGCATTGCGTCGTATGTCACGAGTACGATGGCTGTACCAGTGCCCACAGCTGTAAGGAGCTCGTCCTCTACCTTAACTACAGAGTTGTCTTCCTGTCCGTTGGCATTGACAACGGTGAAGTGGAAGTCTGGCTCAATGAAGTAGTTGGAGGTTATGCCGTCAATAAGCTCCCAGTTGCGCATAGGCAGAATATCGTAGGTGTCGCCCACGTTGGCAAGCTTGAGGTGGCCTGCAGGGTTGATGTTGAGGAAGATGTCGCCCACGTTGTAACCACCATTAGAAGACACTTCGTGGTCCACAAACTTTGGATCCTTAGCCGTCATGTCGGCATCGGTGAAGATGAGTTCAGGACGTTTTGTTTCGTCTATGCTCATGGTGAAGATACCAGCCTGAGTGAGTTTGCCCGTCTCGCTTACACGATAGTTATACACAAGCTTGTCTCCCAGCTTAAAGGTATATACTTTGTGTTCACCCTCTGTAGTTACGCTTTGTGGTGCTACTTCATTGAACTTTACGAAGTGAGCCTTCTTTGTTCCGAGGAAGAGGTCGGCACCAGCAGGAACTGTAATGCTATATGCCGCACTCATAGGTGATTCTACGTTGACAGTAGCGTTAAAGCTTACTGTGCCAGAAGCCGTTGCGCTGATATAGCCCTCAGCCTCGTGCTCTGCTGATGGTACAATTTCGAGGTTGTAGGTGTTGCCGTTGAATACAAGGAACATCTTCTTGCCCGTCGTGTATTCACCCATCGTGGTGTTTACGGGCTCGCTGTTGGCATTGGTTACAGAGAGATTGAAGGTGTAGTCAGTGCCATACTCCCACCCTGTGTTCTTCACCGTTATTTCGGGAGAGAAGATGGAAAAAGTGGTGTGGTCGGCATCTACATCTACCTGAATAGTGCCAGAGACTGTCTCGCCGTCTGCAGCAGTAGCCGTTAGCAGATACGAGCCGTCAGGAGCCTTAAATGTGTACTTGTTGCCAGAGGCAGGTTCGCCCACGGCAATGCTCTCGCTGGTTGTCATGTTGACAAACGACTTGATGAGCTTACTCTTGGCATTCATCGTCACCGTTACCTCAGTGGCAAACATGCTGTTCAGAGAGAACAGCGCTAAAGCCAAAATGCTCAGTATTCTTTTTTTCATACGTTTATTTGAATAATGTTTAAAATTGGAATTTATTTAGAAATCTTATAAATTTGTCCTTTTCTGAATGGGGGCATCAATCGCCTGCCCTGTAGGTCATAATAACTATGAACTGTGAACTGTGAACTGTGAACTGATTTCACTCCACTATAGTGTTCTCCATCAGGAGGAAGGGCTAGGAAATGTCCAGGGTTGATATATACCTTGTGCTTACTTAAGAGATTGCCCTCTGGCGACCACTGGTAGAGGTAGCCCATGCTCTCGAACGAGGCTGCGTCTGTGCCATATATATAGCCCGTATAGGGATTAACATATATGCCGTAAGGCTGCCCCATATTCTCGAAATCGCTCGCCATAGTTCCTGGCAACGTTGCCGTCTTGCCACTCTGTCCGTTGCTCTCCATAAACTCCTTGGGGTCTATGGTGAAGGTGGAGAACTCATACTGACCTGTTATATAGGAGAAGGCAGAACCGACAGCAAGGAATTTACCATCGAGGGTAAGGCAATTGTAGGTAACTGGTTCGTCGAACTTTATGAAACAGTCGCCATCGCCATTGAGAGCCTTCTCGCAGTCGAACACCATACCAGCAACGGGTTGCTCATAGTAGTCGCCAGGAGAGTTAATGAGCAGATACTGTCCACTCCTTGACATCTCGCCGAAGAGATTAGGCACATGGGTGTCAATAGTCTTTACCACCTGCATGCTTTCGGCATTTACAATGCTGACGGTGGTCTCAAAGTCGTGGTCTTTCTCCTCGTCTGCATAGCCACCAGTGTTGGCTATGAAAAGATGACCTTTATACAATGCTATACCCTCTGGCTCATAGCCTACCTCCGTAGCCGACACCACCTTGAATGTGGAAAGGTCTATCTTTGCCACAAAGCCCTTGGTGAAGGTCTTTGTACCATCAACTGTGCCACACTCATGACCGTAACTGGTAACATAGACGTATGAGCCGTCGGAGCAGAGCTTGCGGTTGTTGGGTATATCCTCTATGGCAGCAACAGCCGTGCCGTCTGGTTTTATAAACTGCACGATGTTCGACCAGTTAATGGCTATGGCTATGAGGTTGTCGTTTATCTGTATTATGTCATTGGGGGTGTCACCTATTTTGTAACCATTTTTGTCGCGAAACCACTGGTTGCTCACTATCTCCCCATTCTCAAAATAGCTTATACGACCATTGTCTGCCTGCCACATGCCCTCATTGAGCAGAATTATCTTCTCTTGCGATTGCGCCAGACAGCATACGCAAACCTGCGCTATGACTACTACCGTTATGAAAAGTCTTTTTCTCATTATTCTTTAATCATTTATTTATTATTATAATCCCTCTCCTTGCAGGGGGCTTACCTCATACTCCAAACGTAAACGTCAGTTTGTAATTACGTCCTGGCATGGGGTAGCGTGGAATATGCTCATACTGTTTGTCGAGCACGTCACACACTTCAAGGCACACGCCAAGCGATACTTTCTTTACATTCTTCGTATAGGAGAGTTTCATGTCTATGTTGTTGTACGCACCCAATATGTCATTAGGGTCGGCATAGCTCCATATGCGTTCACCAACATACAGATATGACGTGGTGAGCTGCAACGTGCGCCACGAAGCTATAGCCGTAATGCCAGTAGAGAACGTGGGAGCATAGCAGATGGGCTTGTCGTAGGTGTCCTTATCTGTGGGGTCAGTGCGATTTACGTCATGTTGCCATGTGATTGACGTAAGGAGCGAAAATTGCCAATCGCCCGTGTGGTAGTGTCCCTGCATGGTGGCATTAAGACCTCTACAGAATGTATAGCCGTAATTCATCATCGACCATGTGTATGTGCCCTTCATAGGCAGGCAGACGATGCGGTTTTCTATTTTGTTCCAATAGACGTCAGCTTGCAGTGAGACATTCCACCTTCCCTTGTTGTAGTGGTACTCAGCACCTATGTTCCACTGCTTGGTGTATTCGGGTTTAAGGTTGCGGTTGCCCACCTGTGTATAGTAGAGGTCATTAAGCGTTGGCGCGCGAAATATCTTCTTGTACCACACCCTCATGGTGAGTTTCTTCCACGAATAAGCCAAAGAGATAGTGGGAGTCCAACGGTCTAAGGGATCTGCTGCGCCTGCATTGACAAAGGTGAAATCGTGGTAGTGCTGATGCAACAGCGAAACTGCTGCCTGTATATCGTGCCAGTTCATCTGTGCCGCCACCACCTGTTTCTGGTCAAGACGATGCACGTCATCAAATCTCTTGAGGTCTGCCCGCAGTTTACTGTAGCGCACATCGTAACTTGCCGACAGCGATAGCCACGACCAAGGCATGAATCCATAGCACAAGGCTCCGTAGCCATCCTCTTGTCTGTAGTGGTTATCCACCCTTGCCGTGTTTTGGTTCTCGGGGTATTTAGTGCAATAGCGTAGGTATTCGTTGGTGTATTTGGCGTTTACCTTCATGCGGTGGCGTTCGGCAAACTGGTGTTCGTAACTTGCCTGCACAAAGAAATCCCTGTCCCACTCACGAGCCACATTTACATATTTGTCGCTAAGACGGCGTACTATGCCACCAGGGCAGCCACGTTCCGACTCATAATAATAGATGTGCGAAGAGAAACCGCCGTTGAACAAAGCACCCTCTATGCGTCCATAGCGTATGTCGCTGTTAGCCCTCCTACCTATGGTATCCTCATATTCCGAGTGATAGCGGAAGGGGTAGTCACCCTCCGAGTATGTCCACTCGCCATCTATGAAACCGCTCCACCTGCGCCACTTAAACTGTGCATTAGCCTTTGCCATCCAAGTGGTGAATGATGCCCGCCTCAGTTGCACGGTCAGAGAATCGTTAGTAGGACGACGAGTACGCATATACACCGTAGCCCCAGACGCATATTCCGATGCCGACTGGCAGTTGTCCAACTTGTTGGCATTATATATCGCAACGCTCTCCATACTCGACAGAGAGAACTTTCCCAAATCTACCGTACCATTCTGGGCATTCGTTATGCGTATGCCGTCTATGAAGATACCCACATGCTGTGCTCCCATAGAGCGCACGTTGATAGTCTTTAGTCCGCCCAAGCCTCCATAGTCCTTTATTTGCACCCCAGCAAAATACTTCAGGGCATCAGCCACCGAGGTAGTGGAGAGTGCTCTTAGGTCTGTGCCTCGCAGTGTTTGCGACGTGGCAAGTGGACGCTTACCATACACCTCAACGTTTTCCAAGGTCTGAATGGAGTCAACGTCTTGCGCAACACATGTAAGACTACACAACACAAGCATAGGCAGACACGTCAGTATATACGGTGTTATAAGAGTTTTCTTTCGTTGCATACCTAATCCACGAGGATTACAAAATCAATTACATGTTCTTCCCTATCATCGAATGTAAATACAGGATGGACGTCTGTGTCATAATCTGTTATAACATCATTGTATCCAAAACAAACGGTAAAGTTACATGGTTTGATGACAGAATCACACCAAGAACCAGAAACGCTACTATGTAGAATTTCTTCATAAATACCTGTTATATTGGTTATTATTTAATGTCCTCCATAATGCCTAACCCACGAGCGCTATTATGGATTTTCTGATGATATTGGCAGGTCTTCTGACTTCCTCAAGCTTACCATCACCTTCCCGCAATGCCCACAAGGGCAGAACAGTGGTTTTGTCTGATGGTGCTATAACAGAGGTTACAGCAGCGGGACTGCTCAGGACTTTCACCTGATTCCCTATTAAACCGCACGGTCGCAAAAACCGTTTGGTACCAAATCCACGTGCAAAATTACAAACTTTTTTACATATCACCAAATTATTATGAAAAAACATTATTCGTTATAGTGCAAATCCTCTGAACCTGAAATCTCAGTGGATGTCAATAACAAATAATTTATTTCGCATCTTCTGTTATTTTTAAGAAATCCTTCCAGTATTTTCCTAAGAGATAATTTTTCTTACAGTTATACGGTACGTGCAGGTGTGCCTTTGCATAGTTAGAGAACGTATGCCGTGTTATGGCCTTAGGCTTCTCAATAAGGCATATCACCTCGGTCAGTTTAGAACACTTGTCAAACGCAGCCGTGCCTATGCTCTCCACGCTGATAGGTATTCTTACTTTTGTCAGGTTTGTACAGCCGGTATATGCCAAGTCTCCTATCTCCCCCACTCCGTCAGGCAATATGGCATTTATCAGCGACGTACAGTTGCCAAAAGCCGCGTCACCTATAACCTTTAACCCCTCCGGCAGTTCCACAGTTGTCAGATTGTCACAATAGGCAAAAGCATAACTCCCTATAGACTCCAGATTATCAGGCAGTCTCACCTTCGTAAGGCTGCTGCAATAGCCGAATGCCTTTTCTGATATTGTATTGAGTTTGTTTGGCAAGGCAATATTTCTCAAAGACTTGCATCCATAGAATGCCTCCGAGCCGATGCTGTCAATACTCATAGGGATGACAACATCAAGCAGTGCCTCACAGTGATAAAAAGCGTCCGCCTTAATATTCTTTATTGTTCCCGGCAAGCCTATGCGCTTCAGCTTCAAACAACCGGCAAACGCGCCATAGCCTATCACTTCCATGCCTCTTGGCAGTGTGACGTCTGTCAGACTGGCACAGTCACCGAATGCGTCGTCTGCCAATTCTTTTACTCCGCTTGGAATGTTAATAGTCTCAAGTGACACGCATCCCTGAAAGGCAGACGCGCCGATACTGTTTATTGTTATGGGTAACTCGATGTCTGTAGTGTTTACACAACCGTAAAAAGCATTTTCGCCAATCCTTGTCACCTTGTAGGTCGTACTGTCACATACGGCATATTCCCCCACCTTGACAGAGTCTGTGGCATAAGGCTCTTCAAAGTATTCTTTTCCATTGAATGTCACTTCACATTCTAATTTGTCTTCTGATATGATATTATACTTTAATCCGTTGTGTCTAAAGCTTTTACTGCATATGGTTGAACAGAAAAACATCAACATGCAACAACAAAGTATATACTTATTTCGTATGTCTTTTACTATCATATATATTATATAATTATTTTTTATGTTATATGCTATATTCTCTCGCTGACTATATCTTTCTCCAGCATAGATAAATGAATAATTGAACGACAATGCCTTATAGTCCATATCAAATTCTTGAAATGAAAAGCGGAAGAAATAATTTTATCTTGCAAAGATATAAATAAAATCTGATATTACAACATCTTTTGGATGTGATTTGTATAAAGATTCGTCAAATACAGGGTATTTGTGTTTGGAAAGGCATATAATAAGTGGTATGCCACTCTGCTTTACATTTTGATAGTTCGAGGGTATGTTTGGCTTACAAAATGTCAAATTAAAAAGTGCCGTCAGAAAACTCAAAATAGAGTTTTCGGCGGCACTTTTATTGGTGTGTTTTCTGCCAAATAATGGTATAGAAGTGTTAAAGCATAGCTTTTACTATGTGAAAGCATAGCTTTTAGCTCATGAAAGCTATGCTTTGGCAGTGTGAAACGATAGCTTTCTTGGGATGATTTGATAGCTTTTGTAATATGGAAAATTAGCCTTGAAAATTAAGCTGCTAATTATCAAGAGGTTGTAATTTGCGGAATTTTCGGCTATATGAAACCGGATGGGAAATATTTTCAAATACAGCAAGGAAATTGAGGTTGCAAAAATCAAAGTGCAAGCAAAAAGACAAAAACAGTGACATTGTGCTTTTATTTTGACATGAATTACCAAGAATTATCCATGAATTTTCAGAAATGCATCTCAACAATTGACAATTCCTGATTAATTCCTGAAAATTGCTGTTTCATTTTATTGACATGAATTGCCAAGAATTATCCATAAATTTCCAGAAAAGCATCTCGACAATTGATAATTCCTGATTAATTCCTGAAAATTGCTGTTTCATTTTATTGACAGGAATATCCAGTAATTGTACATAAATTTGTCAGAAATACTTGTAAAGGTAAAACGACAATTATGACAATTTCAGACAACTTATATAGCATTGTCAGATAATATTTGTCATTAATTGTTATAATTGTCGTCAATATCAGGAGAACAAAACTTTAGTGAAAAGCTTTTCCTCTATAAAAAAACGATGAAATATTTTGTTCAATCAGAAATTTTTCTTAATTTTACCATTGAAAACAGTCAGCCCACGGGGTGGGCTATGTTTTCAAGACATATCGAAGAAAGCGCATTTCGCTTATTCCTACTGCGTAAATTGGACACTTACAAAAGTAATATAGGAGTAAGAAGAAAGACGCTCTTCTTGGTTTGTATTCGTATTCCAACGATATACGGCCAAGCGGAGTTGCTCATTCTCTTATCCGTATTACAAGGAGTCCAACCTTACGCAGCAGATAAGAAAATGTCGGCTCCGCTTTTTTTATATGCTCTTTAATAATCTAATCTTAAACCGCACAGTCAGGGCCGAAGGTGTAAAAAAGAAAATGGTATGAAAATTTTTTATGAGATCGTTTTGTGGATAGTGTATCGCAATATGGGAAATTGTACTCATATTGCATTATTGCTCAGCAAATGGATGAAAGCAGCTCTGAAAGAAGAAGGATATCGTATATTGGATATTAATATGGCATATGAAATAGGGAATATATATGAAGGTTCTTTTGTCTATGAGGAAGACGGTTGTGAGATATCGCAAAATTTTAGAATAATATATGATGGTGTTAATATAGAGACGAAACTGTTAGATACGGAAATAGTAGAATCGAATCAAAAAGACAACTTAGTAAACATTACAAAAGAAAATCGATACAAACCAAACAACAATATGCTATGGGCTATCCTTAGCACTTTATTCTGTTGCCTTCCTTTAGGCATCGTGTCTATTATTTATGCAGCTAAAGTTAATAAACTTTATAGGACAGGAGACTATCAAGGAGCACAAGATGCAGCTGACAAAGCAAAGAAATATGCTCTGTATGGAGTAATTTGTGCTCTTGTAGTACATGGTATCCAATTCTTAACTCTCATTGCAGGCGCCATGTCAAAATAACGTATTATGAAGCGTGTAGACAAAATAATGCCTTATGTATTTCCCTTTACTTTATTAGGGGTGCTCATTTTGTATTATTTAGTCAATCCATTGCAGGCGAAATTTCCAGTTCAGTGCCCTTGGCATATGTTAACAGGAACCCAGTGTCCTGCTTGTGGGTTTCAAAGGGCACTTTACTCTTTGTTGCATGGAAATCTTTTTTGCGCTCTGAGTTATAACTATTTCTTTATATTCTCTATTCCATATGCCCTCTTCGCAATTGTTGTTACATGGTATAACTTTCATCATGTTTTTGACAAATTACGCTCTTTCGTATATCACCGCATTACGTTACGGTTATATATAGCATTGTACTTTGCTTGGTGGATTGTAAGGAACTTATATGGGATTTAATTTATTTAGCGAAAATGTTTCCATATTAATGCAGAAGCACAGAAAGAATTAGGAGTTTGTTATTATTATGGCTATGGTGAAGAAAAAAAGCTATGCAAAAGCTATAGATTGGTCTTGCAAGGCTGTGGAGCAAGGACACGCAGGAGCGCAGAGGAACTTATTATAAGGGTGAAGGCGTAGGACAAGACTATGCAGAAGCAGTAAAATGGTGTCGGAAAGCTGCAGAACAAGGAAACGAAGATGCAAAAAAGAATTGAAAAGATTTGAATAAAACTATATTGATAGGTATGAATAACGCTGCTATGGTTGGTCATAGCAGCGTTATTGTTTAACACCCTCTTTTGATATGATTTTAAGCAAAACGGCAAGAAATTGCACTGTTACAGTGCAATTTCTTGTCGTTTTTTGCACTACTTTAGTGCAATTTTTGTAACTATGTAGCCGAAGCTTTCGGCTTGCCATACTATAATTGACTGAACAAAAACAATGTTTTCTATCTCCTTGTAGCTCCTGTATCTCATTATCGCTCGGCACGCAGTGACGCTTGCCTTAGCAAGCATTTATGCTTAAGCATGCTTAAAACTCCTAAGTAAGTGGGAGTATTTTGTTTTTTTAACAATAAGGTTATGTGTTATAATACTATTTTTTTGTACCTTTGCTCAAGATTTTGTATAAAGATCAAGTTCTGCCCCAATCGTAATGGGGAAATTTAATCATCAAAACAACGACCGTACATCGTCATAACTGTACACATGACTTATGAAAGTATTAAAATTTGGCGGAACCAGTGTCGGTTCCGTAGAGAGTATTCTCAGCCTGAAGAAGATTGTAGAGAAGGAGGCAAAAGAACAGCCAGTCATTGTTGTTGTTAGTGCACTGGGTGGAATCACAGACAAGCTTATTGAGACTTCGCGCCTTGCCCTTGCAGGCGATGACCGCTACCGCGACGAGTTCGAGTCTATCGTTGACCGTCATCACAAGATGATAGACACCATTATTACCGACGCACAGGACCGTGAGCGTTTGTTCAACACCGTAGATGCGTTGCTTGAGCAGTTGCGTAGCATATATTTCGGCGTATATCTTATTCACGACCTTTCCGAGAAAACACAGGACGCCATCGTGGCATACGGTGAGCGTCTGAGTTCAAACATCGTAGCCACACTTATAAAGGGCGCACGATGGTTTGACTCACGCACCTTCATCAAGACAGAGGACAAGCAGGGACATCATGTGCTTGCTGCTGAGGAGACGAACAAACTCGTAAAGGAGACATTCGCAACCCTGCCACGCATATCTCTGGTGCCGGGCTTCATAGCAAAAGACAAGGAGAGTGGCGAGACCACCAACCTCGGTCGTGGAGGTTCTGACTATACCGCTGCAATCCTTGCGGCAGCCCTCAACGCCGATATCCTTGAGATATGGACCGACGTCGATGGCTTCATGACTGCCGACCCTCGGGTCATAAGCAGTGCCTACCCTATCAGGGAACTGTCTTACGTAGAGGCTATGGAGCTTTGTAACTTCGGTGCAAAGGTCATCTATCCGCCTACGATATATCCCGTTTGCGTAAAGAACATACCTATTAAGGTAAAGAATACCTTCAACCCTGAGGCTGAGGGTACTATAATAAAAGACAAGATAGAAGGCGACCACAAGCCTATTAAGGGTATCTCTTCTATCAACGGCACGTCGCTTATCACCGTTACGGGCCTTTCAATGGTGGGTGTCATCGGTGTTAACCAGCGTATCTTCACCACCCTTGCCAACAACGGCATATCGGTGTTCATGGTGTCACAGGCTTCATCAGAGAACTCTACGTCTATCGGCGTGAAGGAGAGTGATGCTGACGAGGCTGCACGTGTGCTCAACGAGGAGTTTGAGAAGGAGATAGCCTCAGGCTCTATGTACCCTATGCAGGTAGAGAGCGGACTGGCTACCATTGCCATCGTAGGCGAGAACATGAAGCGCACTCCGGGTATTGCAGGAAAGCTCTTCGGCACATTGGGACGCTCCGGCATCTCTATCATCGCTTGTGCACAGGGCGCTTCTGAGACCAACATCTCTTTCGTCGTAAAGTCAAAGTTCCTACGCAAGTCGCTCAACGTGCTCCACGACTCTTTCTTCCTTTCTGAATATAAGGTGCTCAACCTCTTTATATGTGGTGTAGGTACCGTGGGTGCGAAACTCATTGAGCAGATACGCTCTCAGTCAGAAAACCTGAAGAAGAACTCAGGACTGCTGCTCAACGTGGTGGGCATAGCCTCTTCCAAGAAAGCTATATTCTGCCGCGAAGGCATCGACCTCAGCAATTACAGAGAACAGCTTGATGCTTCAGAGCCATCCAATGCACAGAAGTTGCTTGCAGGCATCATTGAGATGAACATCTTCAACTCAGTTTTCGTTGACTGCACCGCCTCTAAGGACGTGGCAGCCCTATACCAGCCTCTGCTTGAGCATAACGTCAACGTCATTGCTGCAAACAAGATTGCCGCCTCTGGCGACTACGACAGTTACAAGCTCCTGAAGGAGACAGCAAAGCGATGCGGCGTGAAGTTCCGCTTTGAGACTAACGTGGGTGCCGGACTGCCTATCATCAGCACAATGAACGACCTCACAAACTCTGGTGACCGAATACTGAAGATTGAAGCAGTGCTCTCTGGTACGCTCAACTATATATTCAATGCTCTCTCTGAGGACACGCCGTTCTCTGAGACAGTAAAGCAAGCCAAGGAACTGGGCTTTGCCGAGCCTGACCCACGCATCGACCTCTCAGGCATGGACGTGGTGCGCAAGCTCGTCATCCTTACTCGTGAGGCTGGCTATCGCGTAGAACAGGCTGATGTAGAGAAGAATCTCTTCGTGCCCGATGAGTATTTCGAGGGTAGCGTAGATGATTTCTGGAAGAAACTGCCACAGCTCGACGCTGATTTTGAGGCTAAGCGCAAGACTCTTGCTGCCAAGGGATGTAAATGGCGCTTCGTGGCTCGCATGGAGGTGGTCGGCGAGGATGAAAGCGGCAACCATACCTCTGCTCCAAAGGTTAAGACGAGCGTAGGATTGCAGGAGATTCCATCCAACCATTCGTTCTACGAGTTGGAGGGCAGCAACAACATCGTTACCCTTACCACCAAGCGTTATAAGGAATATCCTATGCTCATACAGGGATTCGGTGCTGGTGCAAGCGTCACAGCCGCAGGCGTTTTCGCAAACGTACTGAGTATCGCGAATATTTAATGTATAGAAAAAGACAATGAAAACGATAATAATACTGGGTGACGGCATGGCCGACAACCCAATAGAGAAACTGGGAGGCAAGACTCCCTTGCAGTATGCCAAGACGCCCTATATGGATCTTCTCGCCAAGAAAGGCAAGGTGGGCAGACTGGTAACGGTGCCTGAAGGCTACATGCCTGGTTCTGAAGTGGCTAACACTGCCATACTGGGCTATGACCTTGACAAGGTGTATGAAGGTCGCGGACCACTCGAAGCGGCTTCCATTGGCTATGAGATGGCTGCCGACGACCTTGCACTGCGTTGTAACATCATCTGTGTGCGCGAGGATGGCACCATAAAGACTCATAACGGCGGCAATTTGACCACCGAGGATGCTGGTCCGCTCATCGACTTGCTCAACGAGAAACTGGGCAGCGACCGCGTAAAGTGGATTAAGGGCATACAATACCGCCACCTGCTTATCATCAAGGGCGGCAGCAAGCACATAGTATGTGCACCACCACATGACCATCCAAACGAGCAGTGGAGACCTCTTCTCGTAAAGCCTGAGGAGGGTATGGCTGACCTGCACGAGGACAACCGTATGACTCCGCAAGAGACTGCCGACCTCATCAACGACCTCATACTGCGCTCCATCGACATCCTCGCAGAGGCTCCACTCAACATAGAGCGTAAGAAGCATGGTGCCGACCTCGCCAACATCATCTGGCCATGGAGCGGCGGCTATCGTCCTGCCATGCAGACACTGGCTGAGCAGTTCTCTAACATCAAGTCGGGTGCTGTGGTGTCTGCCGTTGATCTCATCCGCGGCATAGGCCACTATGCCGGACTTGACATCATAGAGGTGGAAGGCGCTACTGGACTTTGGGATACTAACTACGAGGGCAAGACGCAGGCTGCCATTGACAACCTCCGTACCAAGGATTTCGTGTTCCTCCATGTAGAGGCAAGCGACGAAGCTGGCCACGACGGCGACGTTGACCTGAAGGTAAAGACAATAGAGAACCTTGACTCACGCATGATAGGCCCTATATACGAGGAGGTGAAGAACTGGGACGAGCCAGTGCAGATTGCAATCCTGCCAGACCACTATACGCCAGTAGAACTGCGTGTTCACGTAGGTGAGCCTGTACCGTTCATTATATACTATCCTGGCATCACACCTGATGTGGTTCAGACTTACGATGAGTTCACCTGCGTAGGAGGCTCTTACGGCATACTGCGTCTCAGGGAGTTCATGCAGACACTGATGAATAATTAATAAACAACAGACCCACCCCCAACCCTCCCTGCGAGGGAGGAGGTACTCAACTCATAAAGTATAACTCGGCCTTGTGCCAGCCTTCCCCTCCATCACAGGGAGAGATGGGGAGGGTTCCATAACAACATCTCATGAAATACTACAGCACTAACAAGAAAGCCCCTATGGCGACGCTTGAGAAAGCCGTCGTAAAGGGACTCGCAGAGGACAAAGGCCTTTATATGCCGGAGAACATCAAGCCTCTGCCAAAAGAGTTTTTTGACAATATTGACAACATGTCTTTCCAGGAGATAGCCTACACCGTTGCCGATGCTTTCTTCGGCGAGGATGTCGATGCTGACTCTCTGAAAAAGATCGTCTATGACACTCTGGCTTTCGATTGCCCGGTGGTGCCTGTCAGCGATAATATCTACACCCTGGAACTGTTCCACGGCCCTACCCTCGCCTTCAAGGACGTCGGCGCACGCTTCATGGCACGACTCCTGCAGTATTTCCTCAAGAAGGAAAACAACGGCTCTGAGGTTAACGTCCTCGTGGCAACATCGGGAGACACCGGTTCTGCCGTTGCCAATGGCTTCCTCGGCGTTGACGGCATCAAGGTCTATGTGCTCTATCCTAAGGGCAAAGTAAGTCCTATACAGGAGTGCCAGTTCACCACCCTCGGTAAGAATATCACCGCCATTGAGGTTGATGGCGTGTTCGACGACTGTCAGGCTCTCGTAAAGTCAGCCTTCATGGATGCAGACCTCAACGCACACATGAAACTGACTTCTGCCAACTCCATCAACGTGGCTCGCTTCTTGCCTCAGGCTTTCTACTATTTCTATGCCTACGCACAGATGAAGAAGCTGGGCAAGGCTGACCAGATGGTTATGTGCGTGCCTTCAGGCAACTTCGGCAATATCTGCGCAGCTCTCTTCGGCCATCGTATGGGATTGCCTATCAAGCGTTTCGTGGCTGCCAACAATGCCAACGACATCTTCTACAACTATCTGCAGACTGGCAAATACAACCCACAGCCATCCAAGGCTACGCTCGCCAATGCCATGGACGTAGGCGATCCATCAAACTTCGCCCGCATCTATGACCTCTACAAGGGTGACCACAAGGCTATCACCAGCCTTATCAGCGGTGCTACCTACAAGGACGAGCAGATACGCGACACTATGCGTCAGTGTCACAAGGAGACAGGCTATGTCCTCGACCCTCACGGTGCTTGCGGCTATCAGGCTCTTAAGGATCTCCTTCAGCCTGGCGAGTACGGTGTGTTCTGTGAGACAGCCCACCCTGCTAAGTTCAAGGAGAAGGTTGACGACATCCTCTCTACCGACATTGAGATACCAGCTCGCCTTCAGGCCTTCATGAAGGGCACCAAGCAGAGCATAGAGATGTCAAAGGACTTCGCTGACTTCAAGGCATACCTGCTGAAGCAGTAATTATTACAATAATATAATTAAAGTTTCGCATACGCTCAACTTGTTATGTGATAAGGTTTCAGGTCATAAGGTTATAAGGTCATAAGGTTATAAGGTGAGACATGGCTGTTGTCTATGTTTTGATACACAAATATCACCTTTAGACCTCTAAGCGAAGCGACCTTACACCTTACACCTTCACGAAACTGAAGCTTGCGAAAGTTGAGTAATATAATAAAAAAAGTGTCTGGGGTTTGATGTTCTATATGTGATACATCAAATCAGACACTTTTTTTGTATTAGTAAAGAGGTTAGTACAGATACATTCCTCAAAGAAATTACCGTCAAGGTTTATTAAAGACTATGATTTTGGGGAGTTTTATCCACTTGGACTTGCCTGCAACTTTTATTGTACTGCCCTCTAACTGACGTAGTTGGTATGAGCCGTCGTCAAGTATCTGTAACTCAGCCGTAAGGTCTTCAGAACCGTAGTCGTTTACCATTTCCAATGTGGCCTTATGAGTCTTTTCGTCTATCTCTACACCTGTTATCATCCACACTCTGGGGTCTGTAGTCTTCTTCAGATAGCCGAATGTCTCACCCAATATCTCCTGTCCGGGAATCTTTACCGTTTCCTCATAAAGATTAAGTTGCATAAATACACTATACTCCTTATTCTCTATACGGCACTTAAACTCTTCTTGTGCAAATCCTGTTATACCGCAGGAAAGCAATACACTTGTTATTATCTTTCGTATCATCAGCTTAACAGTTTCTTTATTAATGGCTCAAGGTCATCAAGTTGTAACATATTAGGTCCGTCAGACAGTCCTTGGTCAGGATTAGGATGTACCTCAAAGAAATATCCATTTGCGCCGAAGGCTTTTGCAGCTAACGCCATAGATGGAACAAAACGACGGTCACCTGCCGTAAATCCGTTTCCACCACCAGGGCGCTGCACGGAATGAGTACAATCCATAATGACGCAAGGTACAATTTCTAACATATCTGGGATGTTACGAAAATCTACAACAAGGTTATTATAACCAAAGGTGTTACCACGCTCAGTAAGCCATACTTTTTCATTTCCGCTGTCTATTACCTTCTGTACGGGATATCGCATATCCTGTCCACTCAGAAATTGTGCTTTCTTTATGTTTACAGTCTTGCCGGTTTTTGCTGCAGCAACAAGCAAATCTGTTTGTCGGCACAAGAAAGCTGGTATCTGTAAAACATCTACCACTTCTGCAACGGGAGCGGCTTGCCATGATTCATGGATATCTGTAAGAATACGTAGTCCATATTTCTGTTTTACATCATTTAGCATCTGTAGTCCACGCTCCAAGCCTGGTCCGCGAAATGACTTCAAACTGGTGCGGTTTGCCTTGTCAAATGATGCCTTGAATATGATATCCACACCCAGACGCTGATTTATTTCAACTAACCGCTGTGCCACTCTGTCGAGTAACTCGGCACTCTCAATGACGCATGGTCCTGCTATGAAAAGATTATCATTCATAAGTTTTTGTTTTCTTTGTTCTTGCGAGTAAAGCCCGCAATACTTTTCTTATTTCTTTTTCCAGAATTTACGGGTGATGTCTTTCATTTCTCCATTACGTAACACCTTATATAGCCGTTGATTTGTTGTCTCACGGTTAAGCGGTCCTAATCTGTTCACATACGGACCAAGCTTTATGTAATCGAAGTTCTCCTTCTGGATATCTGTACTCAACATTGCCCGTCCGCTATACCATGCAATAGCAAGATCAGGATATACCCGTCTTACCCATGCCGCCAGTGCATTTACTTCTGCAGGTGTAGCGTCACCTCCCATAAATGCTACACATGTGATATCATCCGCATATTGTTTAAGCAATACACCGAGAGACATAGTATTCAAGGGTTCTCCTATATCCTCCCATAGATACTCACTATGGCAGCCTATACACCGGCAAGGGCAGTTGGAGATATTGATAGAGAGCGTGACCTCATCAGGTATTTCCTGAAAGACCACGCCCGTATTAACATATTTCATTCAAATAGTATGATGTTTCTTCATATAGAATAACACTCTTTTGTCCTGAGCTCTTACCCTACGTTACGCACAGCGGCTACACTTGGCTCGTCCGTAGGATGTCCCATACGATCGCTGCCGGCATAGAAGCGACGAGCGGCCTCACGCTGACGCGGAGCAGAGAAGTTGCTAACACGCTTTAGGTAACCAATGATACGTGTCATATAGTCAACATCTGAAGAGTGGCAAGATGGACACTGATGCAAGTAACGCTTGTCTATATGTCCACAGTTATTACAAATAGTATTAGGAATATTGAATGTGAAGTAGTTACATCCTTCCTTAGCTGCCACTTTCAATAACTGCTGATACTGCTTCTTGGACAAGTGCTCCTCAAGGTTCATGTGCAGAGCAGAGCCACCAGTAAGGTGCTCAATGTATGGTGCTCCATGCAGCTTAAACTTGTCTATAATATTAAGAGTCTGATCCTCTACTATGTAGAAATAAGAGTTATAGCAGTCACGAGGTACATAGTAACCATCTTCACGATCCCATTTGGCATGTTTTACACCTACGTTCTCCGCTGGTATCATCTCGCAGTTGAACAGAACCTCCTTAGAACGATACTGTTTGTTGAGTTTCTCGACAATAGAGAGGATACCCTGTACGAACTCCTTATACTGCTCATTTGGAGTGATTTTCAACCCCATGAACTCTGCAGCCTCTACCAATCCGTTCACACCTATGGTCAGATACTGACGCGACATATTGATGTAACCGGCATCGAAGAGTGGCAACATGCCATGTTCTTGCAAATCCTTCAGGTTCTCATTGTAAGCCAATTGAACTTTATGACAAAGGTCTATAACCTCTTCCAGATACTGCTTGTAGTCACGACCGTTATTTACGGCAAACTGCACACAGCGATTGATATTGACTGTTAATACAGACTTAGAGCCAGTTGATACACCACCAGCGCCAAGAGTATAAGAGAAGCCGTTGTCTTGTATCTCGTTGCGCAGACGGCAGCAAGAAGACAGCGAGTCGGCATTGTCACTCATATAGGTAAAGAATGAATGACCTTCAGAATACATTTCAGCAGCGAAATCACCCCATTCCTTGTCTCTGCACTCACCGTTGTCTGCCAACAGGGCCATTGTCTCTACAGGGAATGTGAGCACAGTCTTGGTACGTTCCTTGTTAAACCACTTCATGAAGCGTTTCTGTAACCATGACAGACCGTTCCAGTCTGGCTGAGAGCCGTCTGGGAAATAGAAATTTCCGAAGAGAGACTCAAAATAGAACTTGTCATAGTATGCTATATTCCAGAACACAGCCTGGAAGTTTCTCGCTCCAGTTGGCTGGTTAATAGAATATACTATCTGCTCAAAGCAGTCAGTGATGACTTTGTCTATTGTACGCTGACGCAATGATAGGTCTACCACCTTGTCTGGCTCCTGCCAATAGTCTTTACCGTACTCCTTACCAATAAAATAGTTAAGGTACATAAGAAACTCCGGTGTGGCACAAGCACCGCTCAACATGGAGCTTACAATGAATACCATATTAACGAAACCGCCGCAGAAGCTCTTCAGGTTTGTTGGAGCCGTAGAGTTTCCTCCTATACCTGTTGTACCATTGATAAGCCAAGGATACATAGTAATAGAGGCACAGTAAGGTGCGATGCTTGTCTCGTCATTCTTATATATAAAATGGTGAGTAAGCATATCAATATACTTATCCGCCAATTCCTTGCTATACATCTTCTTTATACGGTCTGTAAGCAAACGACGGTTAAGTCTTATGAAGTTTGACTTCGGCAACTCACCTATCAGGGTTGCTATATTCTTATGCTCTACATTTGCATTAGCGTCAAACTTTGAACCAGTAGCAGCATTGGCTGCTGCCATATATGCAGTCAGGAAGTTCAACTTGTCAAGCGTCTCTCTATCCTCACTGTGGCTCTGGCGGTAAAGAATAAACGCTCTTGCCACCTTATAATAGCCTTCCTTCATCAGAGCTATCTCAACCTGATTCTGGATATCCTCAACGGTAATGTCGTCCTTGATGTCCAAATGGCTAATAATCTTTGAGATACTTGCAACGTTGAATGGTTCTTCAACTGCCTCGAACGCTTTTACTATCGCATTCATAATTTTGTCAAGAGAAAACTCGTCTCTCGTTCCATCACGCTTGGTTATCGTGAACCTTTTTACTTCCATCATGACTTTAATTCGGGAAACTTTTCACTTTTCTTGATTGAAAAAGTTTCCCGTTTTGGAAAACTTTTCCATCTTTTCAAGTTAGGTTAATGATTTGTTTTTTTTCATTGGCAAAGTTATAAAAATGTTTCCATTCAACAAAATAATTCTATCTTCTTTTTTCTGATATTATTGGATGCAATACTTCACTTTGTGATTGTAATATTTTATAAGCAAACACTTTAGGGAGGTTTTATTTAACAGAAATAATATAATCTGTGTAATACACAATCTGAAATTGCAATCTCCAACTTTACAATCTGAAAAATTTACCAAAGAATCATTATAAAATGACAAATCTTGTCACTATGCAAAGTTTATAGAATCAAGACGTTGACGCAAAAGTGAAGCCTGTGACTTACGTATAGACAAGGTGATTGTACACGTAGTCTGGAAATCCTGAGCTACGATACGGGCGTTCATGTCCTTTACTATACGCATCACAGCATTCATTTGGGGATATGTAAACACATAGTTTACCTTCTCCTCTACCAGACGCTCTGTTTTCTCCGCGTTATTCATAGCATCATGCGCTGCCTCCCTGTATGCGACTATCAATCCACCTGTGCCGAGATTAACTCCACCATAGTAACGGATAACAAATATCACGACATCAGTAACATCTTCGCTGAGTAATACCCCTAATATCGGTTTTCCCGCCGTGCTAGAAGGTTCTCCGTCATCATTGGCGCGAAACTCCTCGCCGCCGGCCCCCAGCCTGTAAGCATAGCACACATGACGTGCATCATAATACTTCTTCCTGTACATCTGGTTCAGTGCCTTCACTTCATCAGCAGATGTTACATGGTGTGCAAAAGCATAAAACTTACTGCGTTTCTCCGTATAATATCCTTCCGCTGTTTCTGATATTGTTATATAAGTATCACTCATACTGCAAAGGTATTAAGAATAAAACAATTCTGCAAGCCTTGTAATAAGTTTTTACGACGAAAAACACTTCCTACAACAAATTTACCGAACATCGATAACAAACAAAAAAGGGATGCAACATATACTGTTGCATCCCAATTTCTATTTATTAGAATCTTAGTCAATAAAGATTACTCGCTCCAGTCCATCTTTGTCTGACGAACATATGTCTGGTAGCGGCGCTGTGCCATCTTCTGAGCCTCTGCGAAGAGCTCGTCAGCCTCTGCTGGGTAAGCCTTCTTAACAGAGAGGTAACGAACCTCACCCATGAGGAAGTCCTGGAACTTATCCCACTGTGGCTCCTTAGAGTCAAGTGAGAATGGGTTCTGTCCCTGCTCAGCCAGTTCTGGGTTGAAACGCCACAGGTGCCAGTAACCGCACTCAACAGCGCGACGCTCCTCTTCCTGTGAGCGACCCATGCCGCCCTTGATCTTCAGACCATGGTTGATACATGGAGCGTAAGCGATAACGAGTGATGGTCCGTGGTATGCTTCCGCCTCGCGGAATGCCTTCAGACACTGTGCGTTGTCGGCACCCATAGCAACCTGTGCTACGTAAACGTAACCGTAAGTTGTAGCAATCATACCGAGGTCCTTCTTCTTGATACGCTTACCCTGAGCAGCGAACTGTGCGATAGCACCGAGAGGTGTAGCCTTAGAAGCCTGACCACCAGTGTTAGAGTAAACCTCTGTATCAATAACGAAGATGTTCAGATCCTCGCCAGAAGCAAGTACGTGGTCAAGACCACCGTAACCGATATCGTAAGATGCACCGTCACCACCGATAATCCACTGTGAACGCTTGATGAGGTAGTGGTCAAGAGTCTTCAGCTCTGTGCATACAGGGCAACCAGCGGCAGCACCCTTAGCGATTTCCGGCTTAAGGATAGCAGCAAGACGCTTAGACTCGTCTGCATCCTCACGCTTCTCTATCCACTCAGCGGCAGCAGCCTGATACTCTGCAGAACCCATCTTCTCGTCAACGACCTTCTGCAGCAGGATAGCTACGCGCTCCTTCATCTTCTTGTTACCGATAACCATACCGAGACCGAACTCACAGAAGTCCTCGAACAGAGAGTTGTCGAATGCAGGACCCTGTCCCTTCTCGTTTGTAGTATATGGTGTAGAAGGTATAGAAGCTGAATAGATTGAAGAACAGCCTGTAGCATTAGCGATTATCTCACGGTCACCGAAGAGCTGAGAGATAAGCTTAACATATGGAGTCTCACCGCAACCAGAGCAAGCGCCAGAGAACTCAAACAGAGGTGTAGCGAACTGAGAGTTCTTTGGATTAGCCTTGATGTCAACAAGCTCCTGCTTAGACTTAACGTTCTTAACGAGGTAATCCCAACCCTTAGCAAGTTCCTTCATATCCTCAGCGTCTGGGTTGTAAGGTACCATTGTAAGTGCCTTCTCGCCCTTCTTGCCGGGACATACGTCAACACAGTTGCCGCATCCGAGACAGTCGAGTGGAGATGGCTCAATTACGAAGTGCATACCCTTCATGGCTGCAGGTGCCTTGATCTCCTGTGTCTGACCATTGAAGCCCTTGAGCTCGTCGTCAGTGAGAACGAATGGACGAATTGCAGCGTGAGGACATACGAATGAACACTTGTTACACTGGATACAGTTCTCAACGTTCCATACAGGCACGAATGCCTCTACGCCACGCTTCTCGTAAGCAGCAGTACCGTTCATCCATGTACCGTCAACGGTGTCGAACTTCACAAAGTCAGAAACCTTGAGCAGGTCACCAGCCTGTGCGTTGATAGGACGAACGAGCTCCTTAACGAATGCAGGTGCATCATCCTCTGTCTTAACGTCGTCTGGCAGGTTAGCCCATGCTGGGTCAACAGTAAGAGTCTTGTACTCGCCACCACGATCAACGGCCTGATAGTTCATGTTAACAACGTCGTCACCCTTCTTGCCGTAAGACTTCTTAGCGAAAGCCTTCATCTGCTCGATAGCGAGATCTACAGGAATAACCTCAGAAATACGGAAGAATGCAGACTGCAGGATAGTGTTGGTACGGTTACCAAGGCCAATCTCCTGAGCAATCTTAGTAGCGTTGATGTAGTAAACCTTGATATTCTTCTGAGCGAAGACACGCTTTACCTTGTTAGGAATGAAGTTAACGAGCTCCTCACCGTCGAAGATTGTATTGAGGAGGAATGAGCCGTTCTCACGGATACCACGTGTTACGTCATACATGTGCAGATAAGCCTGTACATGGCATGCTACGAAGTTAGGTGTGGTAATCTGGTATGTAGAGCGGATTGGCTCGTCACCGAAACGCAGGTGTGAGCAAGTGAAACCACCAGACTTCTTAGAGTCATAAGAGAAGTAAGCCTGACAATACTTGTCAGTGTTCTCACCGATGATCTTCACAGAGTTCTTGTTAGCACCAACAGTACCGTCAGCACCAAGACCGAAGAACTTACACTCCTGTGTAGACTTACCACCGAGGGCAATCTCCTCAACGAGAGGCAGAGAGAGGTTTGTAACGTCATCAACGATACCAACAGTGAAGTGATTCTTTGGCTGTGGGAGCTCAAGGTTATTGTATACAGATATAATCTTGGCAGGAGTGATATCTGAAGAGCCCAGACCATAGCGACCGCCAACGATAACAGGACGGTTCTCTACGTCATAGAAAGCAGACTTCACGTCGAGGTACAGAGGCTCACCCTCAGCACCTGGCTCCTTAGTACGGTCAAGAACAGCAATCTTCTTGCAGGTTGCAGGAACTGCAGCCAAGAGGTGCTTAACAGAGAACGGACGATAGAGGTGAACGTTAACCATACCGACCTTCTTACCCTGAGAGATGAGGTAGTCGATAGCCTCTTTAGCTGCCTCGCAGGCAGAACCCATGAGGATGATTACGTTCTCTGCATCCTTAGCACCATAGTAGTTGAAGAGGTGATACTCACGACCTGTAATCTCAGAAATCTTCTGGCAGTACTTCTCTACAACCTCAGGAATAGCGTCATAGTATGCGTTACAAGCCTCACGGTGTGTGAAGAATGTCTCTGGGTTCTCAGCAGTACCACGTGTAACAGGGCGCTCTGGTGTAAGTGCACGGTTACGGAAATCCTCAACCATCTCCATAGGAGTGATTGCCTTTATATCCTCCATATCCATCACCTCAATCTTATGATACTCATGAGATGTACGGAAACCATCAAAGAAATTGATGAAAGGAACTTTTGTCTCAAGAGTAGCGAGGTGAGGAACTGCAGTAAGGTCCATAACCTCCTGTACAGAGCTTGAGGCAAACATAGCGAAACCAGTCTGACGGCAAGCCATCACATCCTGATGGTCACCGAAGATACAGAGAGAGTGAGAAGCCAACGTACGAGCAGAAACGTCGAATACGCATGGGAGCAGCTCACCAGCAATCTTGTACATGTTAGGAATCATCAGCAACAGACCCTGAGAAGCGGTGAACGTTGTTGTCAGCGCACCAGCCTGCAGAGATCCGTGAACAGCACCAGCGGCACCGCCCTCTGACTGCATTTCCTGTACAAGTACTGTCTGTCCCCACATGTTCTTACGTCCACGTGCGGCCCAGTCATCAGTGTGCTCCGCCATTGGAGACGAAGGAGTGATAGGGTAGATAGCGGCTACCTCCGAGAACATATAGCTCACGTGAGCGGCTGCCTCGTTACCATCACAAGTGATAAACTTTTTTTCTTTAGCCATTTTTGTTATAAGATAAAATAAGTTTTATATAGTTTTTATGTCTTTTAATATAAGAATCCAAGCAACCACAGAGGAATGACATTGTCACTTACCTCATTGTTGGTGTACTGGCAATATGTCATGCCATTATTCGATTTCTTTGGTATCTCACCAAAATCACATACCTTGAAATGCTTTTCGCCATCTATCGTGTAATAAAGGTCCCTGCTTGCCTGGTTTACCTTATGGTCTTTCCACATGGTGTTAACGAAGAACGTTTCCATCTGTGTCTGAATATCATAATTTATAGGATAGACAGCCTGGTAGAGATTGGGATTGTGGAGCATTACCTTGGTAGGCTTCTTTGGGAAGCATTGCCCCACAGGATATATCATATTAATCAGACGTGCGTCTGCAAGATATTTTATATAGTTCATTACCGTGGCACGACTGGTCTCTATCTCCTGTGCCAACTGGCTGATATTAGGAGCTTGCGGACCTGCTACGGCAAGCAGATAAAACAGTTTCTTGATTTTCGTAAGATATTTCAGTTCTATTTGCTTTATCATCAGAATATCCACCTCCGTCATCATATTCATAGACTTCAGCAGACTTTCTGCAAAATCATCATACTCCCTGAACAAAGGATAGAAGCCATGATGTATATACTCCTCGAAATATCTTCTTGGGTCAACCTTCTCCAGAATCTCGGTTACTATCTCCTTCTTGTGCCTAAGCATCTCGTCCAGTGAAATCCACCGGAAGTTATGCCTTGTTCGCAAATTAAGATATTCCCTGAAAGAGAAACCACGCAAATTATAGCTTTTCACTACGTCCTCCAACTCTGGATTCTCTCTCTTAAGCCTCATGACGCTTGAACCCGCAAAAACAATTTTCAACTTAGGATACAGGTCATAGCAACGTCTCAACTCTCTACTCCAGTCAAACTGCTTAAACACTTGGTCAATAAGCAATACTCTCCCACCCTGTTTATAGAATTCGCCAGCAAAGTCGGCTATGCCCCTACCCTGAAAATAGAAGTTATTCATGTTAATGTACAGACACCTTCTATCCCCCGGTTCAAAACGCTCTTTCGCATACTGCAACAAGAAAGTAGTCTTGCCTACCCCTCTTGTGCCTTTTATTCCTATCATACGATCACTCCAATCTATCTCGTCCATAAGGACACGCCTCACTGGAGCATTGCAGTGCTCAACGAGATACGTATGCGTACGATAAAAATCCTCCATTACTTGGTTTTTCGGTTTTTTAAAACAGGTTCAACGGTGCAAAGGTAATATTTTTTTCTCGCATTGCAAAGCAGAGATTACAAATAATAAAAAAAATAACATATTTTAAGAAATAGATTTCCTTATCAAGGTAACATTTCTCTGTTTATGTTTTTCATGGAGCCCCATAAGCTATACCTCACTTCTGGATTGTCGCGTTCCATCTTCTTGAACAACTCTGCTATTTCCGTACGTTTCGTCTGTTGTTCGTACGGGCATTTGCGAATCTGCTCCTTGAACTTATAATTCTCTGCAATTCTTTTAATATACTCCTCTGGTATCAAGCACATTGGGCGAATTATTGTTACTGGGTAGAACTTCATTTTTAATGCCGGAGGCATTGTCTGTATAGCCCCTTCGTAGAATATGTTCATCAGGTAGGTCACGATTACGTCATCCTGATGATGCCCCAGCGCCACTTTGTTGAATCCTCCATTCGATGCAAAAGTGAATATTGCCTTTCTCCTATTCCAAGAACACATAAAACACCGTGGCTTCTTGCTTTCTTCCCTTTCCTCAAAAGAAGTATGGACAATATGGAGCTTTACGCCAAGTTCATCACATGTTGCCTGTAGGTATTCCTTGTCTGTGACATATGGTACATTGCCCATCACCACATGTATAGCCTCCACATCAATCTTCGGTTTCAGTATCTTCTGCTGTCTGCCAAGCAATCGTAGCAGTTCCAGCGAATCCTTTCCTCCAGACAACGCAACAAGAACTCTGTCACCGTCTTCCAGTAGGCGATAGTCTGCACATGCCGTCCTGAACAACCTTTGTACCTTTTTTTCTATTTTGCCTATATCTTCTTTCATAGAGTCATTGCCTTTCAAGCAAATCAAGCGCTGACGCATTTGCGCGTCAACGCTTGAGTGAATTAATTTAATACATGCATATTAACATACACGTTACCAAATCATTACGCTTTGTGCTCCACTGCAGCCTTCTCTATTGCGAGCCCTGCCTTATACGTTTCCATATATCGGTTAAAGCCCTCTACTTCTTCTGCTGTAGGAGATACTTCTGTTCCTGTGTTTCCAGCAAACACAACGTTCTCAAGATAGTCTGCCAAGTTCCGTTCGTCGGTATTATTTACAAGGTAGCCTGCCAAGAGAGCTATACCCCATGCTCCGCCTTCACCGGCAGTCTCCATGACTGATATAGGTGAGTTAAGAGCAGCGGCGAGCACTCTCTGGCCTACCCCTTTGGTCTTGAACAGTCCGCCGTGACCGGTAATGCGGTCCACCTTTACCTTTTCCTCGTTGAACAGTATGTCGTTACCAAGTTTCAGTACAGCTACTGTAGCATAGAGATTAGCGCGAATGAAGTTGGCAAGATTGAACTTGTCATTAGCAGAACGAACCACGAGCGGACGACCGTCCTGTAATCCTGTTACAGGCTCACCTGAGATGTAGTTGTATGTCAACACTCCACCACAGTCAGCATCACCCTTCAAGGCATTGTTATAGAGCTTGCCATACACCTCGTTCATGTCAACAGGCACTCCGAGCAGTTCCTGATACTCACGGAACAACTTTACCCAAGCATTGATGTCCGACGTACAATTGTTGCAATGCACCATAGCGACAAGCGAACCGTCAGGTGTTGTCACCATGTCTATCATTTCTGAAGGTTTAGAGAGGTCTTTCTCCAGTACTATCATTGAGAAAGATGACGTACCAGCCGACACGTTACCTGTGCGCTGCTTTACTGCATTAGTGGCCACCATGCCTGTGCCTGCGTCGCCCTCTGGTGGACAAAGTGGAATGCCTCCCTTCAGGTTGCCTGACACGTCAAGACGTTTCGCAGCCTCCTCTGTCAGCGTACCTGCAGCCTCTCCTGCCATCAACACCTTCGGAAGGATGTCAAGCAACTTCCAAGGATAGCCTTTAGGAGCTACCAACTTGTCAAACTTGCTTACCATCTCCGCATTATAGTCTTTTGTCTCCGGGTCTATAGGAAGCATACCTGAGGCATCGCCTACGCCAAGCACCTTCTCTCCTGTCAGTTGCCAATGTATATAACCGGCAAGAGTGGTAAGGAATTTTATATCCTTTACATGGCTATTATCCTCCAGGATACACTGATAGAGGTGTGAGATGCTCCAACGCAATGGAATATTATACACGAACAGCTCTGACAATTTCGCAGCCGCCTGTCCTGTATTGGTGTTACGCCATGTACGGAATGGCACGAGTATTTTGTCATTCTCGTCAAATGCCATGTAACCGTGCATCATGGCTGAGATGCCGATAGCAGCCAAGTTCTCCACTACGCAGTCATATTGAGCCTTCACATCCTTAAGCATGTCTGCATAGCAGTCCTGGAGTCCATACCATATCTCCTCTATGCTGTATGTCCACAATCCGTCAACAAGTGAGTTTTCCCACTCATGGCAGCCTTGCGCTATCGGTTTGTTATCGCCGTCTATCAGCACCGCTTTAATGCGGGTAGAGCCAAACTCTATGCCGAGAATGGCTTTACCTGCCTGTATAGTTTCTTTCGCTGTCATTTCTTCTGTTTAGTCTTTTTGATAAACATCCCCCATTATAGAGGATAATAATGGAGCTTGTTACTTCAGAGCCTTTGAAAGCATGTAGTACAACTCATTGTTGCGCAACTGTTGCTTAAAGTCGGCTATATTGGTATTTTTGTTGATTCTTACATATTCAATGTCAAGCATCTCCGCAAGATCATCCCAATACTCTTCTGTAATGTCATAAGAGAATGCGCTGTGATGCGTGCCGCCTGCCAATATCCATGCTCCGGCGCCAATCTCGAATGTTGGCTGTGGCACCCAAAGTGCGGAAGCCACTGGCAAGTTAGGCATTGGCTTTGGCTCTATGCACTCCACCTCCTGTGATATCAGGCGGAAACGGTTGCCGAGATCTACCACGGTAGCCTTTATGCCACGGCCGACCTTTGATGTGAACACCAGGCGGGCAGTCTGCTGCTTACGTATTCCGATGCCGAGGAAATGAACCTCCAGTGTTGGTTTGTCAACAGCGATGAGTGGGCAGACCTCAAGCATGTGGCTCTGCAGACAAGACGAGCGGTCACCGGCAAAGTTAAGAGTGTAGTCCTCAAGGAACGAGCAACCAGTAGGCATGCCCTGCTGGATTACCCACAATGTACGATAGAGACATGCTGTCTTCCAGTCACCCTCTGCACCGAAGCCAATACCCTCAGCCATCAGTCGCTGTGATGCCAAGCCTGGTATCTGGTCAAATCCTACGAAGTTCGGATCGTTGATATCAGCATCACCCAGGTCATCGAAGTTGGTAGTGAAGGCTGTTGCCCCCTCGTCTTTCAATACACGGCGCAGTGCTATCTCTGCCTTTGCGGCATTCCTTACCTTCTCCCAGTAAACGTCAACACCGCTCTCGTCTATCTTAATAGTGTATTGTTCTTTATATTCCTTGACTAACTCATCTACCTCTGCGTCGGTCACCTTCTTGAAGTACTCCATAAGAGAGCTTACCGGATAGTAATCCACATGGTAGCCCATACGCTGCTCAAACTCCACACGATCGCCGTCTGTAACAGCCACGTTGTTCATGTTCATACCGAACATTAGGCAGCGTACTTGCTTGGCGTCAGCCACACCGGCGGCAACACGAGCCCATACTGCTATCTTTTCCTGGACATCAGCATTCTTCCAATAACCACATACCACCTTACGTGCCACGCGCATACGAGTACAGATATGTCCGAACTCTATATCGCCGTGAGCAGACTGGTTAAGGTTCATGAAATCCATGTCCATAGTATCCCAAGGTATCTCTGCATTATACTGTGTATGGAAGTGCAGCAGAGGCTTCTGCAATGCCTGCAGACCCTTAATCCACATTTTTGCAGGAGAGAATGTGTGCATCCAAGTAATGATACCCACGCACTTGTCGTCATTATTAGCGGCTTTCATTACTGCCTCCACCTCCTTAGAGCTGTTGGCTGTACCTTTGTAAACCACCTTTATAGGGATTATGCCGCTGTTATTCAGTCCTTCTACCATTTCCTTAGAGTGACCATCAACAGCTACTACTGCGTCGCCACCATAGAGCAACTGAGCACCAGTTACCCACCATACTTCCAAATTGTCAAAAGCTTTAATCATAAGTATATAAAAATTAATTTAGTTATTATCCTCCCAAATCTTTTCAAAGTTATAAAACTTTTCTGACATTACAAAGAAATTATGTTTTTTTAGTATTTTCGCAATACTTCATACTATAATTGTCAGTCTATATGCCTCTCCATTTTTACGTGTGGCAGACCGGCTTCGTCAAAAGGAGCAGAGCAGACCGTATACCCCATCTTCTCATAAAACCCTTTGGCTCGTAACTGCCCTTCAAGGCGCAGCACCTTTGCCCTGCGCTTCTTTGCCTCTTTATACACATTATTCATCAGCAGCCTGCCCAGGCCTGACTGGCGGTGAGCTGCGATGCTGTTCTCTGGATGATACAGAGTCAGTCTTATAGATCACTGAAACAGAAATCCCTTATATGTTTAACATAGTCGTCGATGTGGTCAGTGTATGACTCTGCGTGCTCAGAGCCTTTCGCAATCCATAGCTCCTTCTCGCCTTGTTTTGCCTGATAAAGAGGATGCACCATGCGTGAGGGAACAAAAGTATCGCTGCCACCGTGTATAAAAAGCATAGGATAACGACAACGCTTCACTCGCTCAATCGGTGCTGCCTCGCCGAAAGACCATCCATATCTCAGTTTGCAAAGCAGCGACGTGGTGTACATCAGCGGGAACGGAGGCAGCGAAAACTGCTCCTTGAGCTCGTAGCTGAACTCATCCCATACGCTTGTGTAGCCGCAGTCTTCTACAAACCGTATGTTCTCCACACATGCAGGCATCTTCTCGCCCGACAGATTCATTGCCGTAGCTGCACCCATAGAGACACCATGCACCACAAAGTCGTTGGTGTCAAACAGTTTTGAAGCAACGCAAATCCAGTGCATCACGTCATGATGTTCCTTCCACCCCATCTCTATGGCATCACCCTCGCTGAGCCCGTGCGCATGCAAGTCTGGCATCAGCACGTTAAAGCCCATCTGCTCATATATGCGTCCTATATGCATGAAGTCTATGGCGCAGTCACGCCAGCCATGCAGAACAACGGCAACAGGTCGTTTGTCTTCATGCCGTATGAAATAGGCATGGTGGCGCTCTCCTCGGGGCATGTTGACGAAGGTATCCCTCAATGCATGGCAGCCCTTCAGACTGTCAAGCCAAGAGCTAACCTCCGGGTGTTTCTCTGTCAGCTGCATGAAACATAGTGCAGTGTCCGTCCTTGCTGTATCGGGCGCCAGCGAAAAACTGAGCATGTAATAGCTGCCACCCGTTATGGCAACCAGCATAATTATTACAACAAATACCAGACTTATCAGGAGTTTCTTCATATATATATATTATGGCAAATACTATGTCTTATATGGCTTTTATGATAGTAAGCATCATTCTAATATATGCAAATCTTCAAGTATTAGTATTATTCCTGTAATAATAGCAAAAATCGCTGCAATCCATCCTCTATAATGCATATGTTGCTCTGCCTTTTAAGCCTCGACTGTGTGGCCATGAATTTCGATGAACAATTTTGCAATATCTTTTATGAATTATTACATTGCAAATTTACAAATAAAATATGATAATGACAATCATACATTGGAAAAACTGCATTCTCAAACAGGAAAAAATGATTCCTCTTTTATCTTTTCTCTTTTTAAGAAAGAGCCCGCTTCTGCTTAGTTTGTGCCACCTATTATCACTTTGTCACAAGAAAGGTGTATTTAGTGACACTTTGATTGTTCAGACCAACCAATATAAAAACATAAAATAGAGAATAAAAAGGCATTTCTTTATTATATGAAAGACCAAAAACAGGGATAAAAAAGTAAAAGCTATCAAATCACGATGTAATTTGATAGCTTTCTCACTCTAAGTTGATACCTATCACAGGGTAAAAGCTATGCTTTTACAACGCAATATGATAGCTTTTACAAGCCCCAAAAACTGACATAGGAAAAACAACTACTGAATATCAGCAAGTTACAAAACGCGCGAGAATCACGTGTACGAAAACGATTTCACGTTGCTGGATTTTATCGCAAGGAAATGGGGGTTGCATAAATCAAAATGTAAAGAAAAATGAGGAAAAGGTGACAAAACAAAAAATCCCCACCAGCCTCTCCCATGAGGGAATGCTGGTGGGGACTAAATTTCGGTTTTGTATTTAGTGTTTCTGTCCCTTCTGACCATAGTAGGCATTAGGACCATGCTTACGGTTATAGTGCTTCTCTACCAGGAGTGGATTCATTGTTGTAAGTGGATTGACAGAGAAACTAATAAACGCCATCTTGGCACACTGCTCCATGACCTTTGCGTTATACACGGCATTGTCTGGTGACGTGCCCCATGAGAATGGTCCGTGGTTCTTAACCAGCACGGCAGGAGTGTGGTCCGGGTTAATTTTGCGGATATTGAGTATCTCGTCAACGATGACGTTACCTGTCTCCAGTTCGTATGCACCTTCCACTTCCTCCTTCGTCATATCGCGAGTGCATGGTATAGCCTTATAGAAATAGTCCGCATGGGTAGTTCCGATGTTCGGAATGTCCTGCCCTGCCTGTGCGAAGGCAGTGGCGTATGTGGAGTGTGTATGTACCACACCCTGGATATTTGGGAAAGCCTTGTATAGTACAAGGTGTGTAGGTGTATCTGAAGAAGGATTGAGGTCGCCTTCTACCACCTTGCCAGTCTCAAGGTCAACGACTACCATGTCATCGGCCTTCATATCGTCATAGCTTACGCCTGATGGTTTGATAACTACTAACCCCTTTTCGCGGTCAATACCAGAGACGTTACCCCATGTAAATATGACCAGTCCCTGTTTCACAAGGTCAAGGTTGGCCTTGAATACTTTTTGTTTGAGTTCTTCTAACATTTTTCTTGGGAGTTAAGAATTTAAGGAGTTAAGGAGTTAAGACAAGTGCATTCGACTGACTATGCGTAATGTCTTAACTACTTAACTCCTTAATTAATGATTACTATAGATTAATTACCAAAGTACCCAATACAGGAATACGAGGATGATTATCACACCTGCCGCACCGAGATTGAATGTACGGTCAGTCTTGAATATTGAGATGTCAACACCGATAGACTTCACGTCCTCCACCTTATCCTTGGCGTTGCTGACAAGGAAGAGGTAGATGCAGAACATCATGGCAGCCATGAAGAAGAACGCCTCGAAACCAAGTGTGCGCAAATCATCATTAAGTATGCCTACCACGCCGAGGACAAATGCCGCGAACGCAAGTCCCTGACAGATGTGAGCCCACTTATACAAACTGTGGATGGTCTTCTCTGGAAGTTGCTCAGCAGGTTTTGTATTCTTTGACATGAATGACAGGCCAAAGAACAGCACTACAAGACAGATGAATACATATCCCATGCGAAGCAGGAATGGCACGTCTGGCAATAAGAACTTGAAGAGGATAGAGAATGCAAATGTGCCGATGGCTGCGACAACAGCTGCCGTACCGCTTGCACGCTTCCACAGAAGTCCGAGACCGAAGATTACCACGATACCTGGATATACGAAGCCTGAATACTCCTGAATAACCTGGAATGCCTGGTCGGCACCGCCCATGATTGGATATACAGCAACAAGAGCCATCAGCAATGCGCAGACAGAAGTAACACGACCAACGCTCACGAGCTTACGCTCTGATGCGTTCTTGTCGATATAGTGCTTATAGATATCCATGGTGAAGATGGTAGAGGTACTGTTGAACATTGAAGCCAGTGAAGAAATCACGGCAGCAGCAAGAGCTGCAAATGACAGTCCCTTAACGAATACCGGAGTAAAGTTACGGATGAGGAATGGATAAGCATCATCAGAACGGTTGATTGCTCCGGCAAGATCTAACTGGTCAATAACAGGTACTCCATTGTATGAACCTTTCATAATATAGTATGCACATACACCTGGGATACAAACAATGAAAGGAATGAGAATCTTCAGGAATGCTGCGAATATCATACCCTTCTTGGCCTCAGAGAGAGACTTTGCAGCAAGACCTTTCTGAATGATGTACTGGTTGAAGCCCCAGTAACCGAGGTTTGTAAGCCAGAGCGCACCAACGATAACTACGATACCTGGAATATCAAAATATGGGTCTGCACCTGGCTGTGTCTTCAATACCTCACCAGTTGCATTCACAACACCGTCGATATCAGGATAGATATTGGTATTACGCTCTACGACAAGCGAGAAGTGCTCATCACCCGGTATATTTCCAAGATGATGGAATATCTCAGAGAATGCTCCAAACGCTCCGCCGTCAATGTGCAGGGCATCGCCAATAGACTGCAGTGCGGCATAAGCTGTTATAAGACCACCGCCCACGAGGAATGTAACCTGCATAACGTCTGTCCATGCTACAGAGGCAAGACCGCCGTATATAGAGTATATACCTGCAATGAGGAAGAGTATCAGGATGATGGTCAACAACGTAAAGTCAACCTGCATGCCACCCATTGTGCCCATTGTTGCTGGCAGACCGAGAATCTGCTTGATAGCAAGAGCACCAAGCCATGCCACTGAGGTAAGGTTGATGAATACGTAGAGGAAGAGCCAGAAGATAGAGAATGACAGACCTACACCGTCATTATAACGGTCGCGCAGGAACTGAGGAATCGTAAACACCTTCTTCTCAATCATCAATGGCAAGAGAAACTTACCAACGACAAGCAGTGTCGCTGCAGCCATAAGCTCGTAGGCTGCCATTGCAATACCAGAGTTAAATGCAGAACCAGACATACCAATGAACTGCTCTGCAGATATATTGGCAGCGATAAGTGATGCACCCACTGCCCACCATGTTAGGGTGTTGCCGGCAAGGAAGTAGTCTGTTGATGATTTTTCTTCACCTTTCTTACCACGGCTGAGGAAGAATCCCAAGCCTACAAGTATGATAATGTAGGCGATAAATACCAAATAGTCAATGGTATGGAAACCATTGTTGCGAAGTGCTTCTAATATACTCATTTTTTATTTATTTAATAGAAAATTTATATGCTGCATGACTATAATACTTCTCTCCCGGTTTTAATGTAGGCTGCACCCAGTCTTTTTTGTTTGGAGAATCCGGATACTTCTGGCTCTCAAGGCACACGCTGACATGCTTAGGATACTTCAATCCACCTTTACGTATTATATCGGCATCCTTACCTACACCCTGGAAGTTTGCAGAGTAAACCTGCACACCAGGCTCATTTGTAAACATTTCCATGAAGATGCCTGTCTTTGGAGAATAGAGAGAAGCGCATACCTGTGTATCGTCGCCCTTTCCATCCTTAAAGGTGTTAAGGCAATAGTTGTGGTCGTAGCCACCAGCGTTCTGTATCTGGTCAAACTTACTGTTGATAGAGTCACCTATTGCATGTGGCTTGCGGAAATCCATAGCCGTGCCTTCTACGGGCTTAATCTCTCCTGTTGGGATGTAAGCCTTGTCAGAAGGTGTGAAATTATCTGCATTTACATACAGAATCATATCTGTGCCAACCTGTGACAAATCACCATTGAGGTTATAGTAGTTGTGGTTTGTCTGATTGATGATGGTCTCCTTATCGGTTGTAGCCTCCCATGTAATATCTAAGGTGTTATCAGAAGTCACCTTATATATAGTTGTAGCAGTAACATTTCCTGGGAAACCATTTTCACCGTCAGCAGCGGTGATAGTTAACTTTAATATAGAGTCGCCAATCTGCTCAGCGTCACACACTTGGTTCATCCATCCAGTAGTACCACCACCGTGCAGACAGTTGTCGCCATCGTTTTGTTTCAGCTGATACTGTTGAGAACCGAGAGTGAACTTACCTCCGGCTATACGGTTTGCATAGCGTCCTACAGAGGAACCGTAATCACTTGGCGAATTGAGTGTGTCAGCATACTGCTTGATATTGTCAAAACCTAATACCACATCTGTTGGTTTTCCGTCCTTGTCAGGAACGACAAGCGATACGACTCTACCACCATAGTTGGTAATAGACACTTCCATACCGTTCTTGTTTTTCAGCGTGTAAAGCTTAACAGGTTTCTCGTTGATAATCGTGTCAAAAGCCGTAGGGTCAAGACCTGATAAAAGTCCTGACTGCTCGCTTCCATTGGTGCAGGCAGAGAGACCTAAGGTTGCTGCTATGCCCGCAAAGAATAGATGTCTTTTCTTCATCAGTTAGTATATATTATGTTATTGTTTAGTCAAAAGCTTGGTCAAAACGGTGTGTAAAGGTAGCAAAAATTCTTACATTTCAGTAGTAAACAGAATGTTTTTTTGCGTATAAATTCCTTTTTTTTCAATATTGCAAAGCCTACAATACAAAAAACCGCACTTATTTTTGCCGCTTATACACAAATATACCTTCGTTGTTTTCAAGGGACATACTGTCTGGTCCGAGCTGAATAACATCAAAAGTGTCTGTGTTAAGTATTATTTGTGTATTTGACATTGACCAATGTGTATAAGGGTGTGTTTCCATATCTCCGGCGCTCTCTATAACACCATCCTCCTGTAATCTGAAGTTTCTATCCAAAGAAGTCCATAGTCCTAACATGGAGGTGAGATTAACCAAACGGCAAACGCTCTTTACACCTTCCGCATTCTCTTTGAATGTAAGCGTGACACGGTCGCCTGCATATAATCCTCCTAATATCTCAGAACCTGCTTCCGAATCCATCTCAAGTTCAATTGTCTTGCCTCCATCAGATTGCAACTCCAACATGTGCATGGATGTTCCCTCGCCTATGACGCCATAAAGCGCTGTGTCATTAACCATGTTGATGACACTATCCATCTGTTCTCCCTGTTTATTCCCTGTTTTTCCGTTACATCCTGCTATGATTAACGCAATAACAAATGTAACGAGTATAGTTAATGTCTGTTTCATTTTCTGTTATTTTTCTTCAGTTTTAGCTTCATTCCACAAACTGTCCATCTCGGCAAGTGTCAATTCACCTATCTCCCGTCCCTGCTCTTTCGCTTTACTCTCAATATAATTAAAGCGTTTGATAAACTTCATATTTGTACGTTCTAATGCCACGTCCGGATTTATATGGTATAAACGTGATGCATTAATCAAGGAGAACAGCACATCGCCCAATTCTTTTTCCATTGCTTCTGTATCTCCTTTTTTGATTTCATCCCTGAGTTCAGAAATCTCCTCAAACACCTTGTTCCACACATCTTCGCTTTTCTCCCAGTCAAAGCCCACATTATGTGCTTTGTCTTGTATCCTGTAAGCCTTGATAAGTGATGGTAACGAACGTGGAACTCCTGACAGAACTGTCTTGTTAGCGTTCTTTTCTTTTTGCTTAACCTTCTCCCATATTTGGCTCACCTCCTCTGAGTTAGCGGCTTTCTGGTCTCCATATATATGAGGATGTCTGAACACTAACTTGTCAGCTTCTTTATGCAATACATCATACATATCAAAACGTCCCTGTTCCTTGCCTATCATAGCATAGAACACGAGGTGTTCCATGACATCGCCCATTTCCTTCTGTATCTCTACAGGGTCATCCTGCATTATAGCATCACACAACTCAAAGGCTTCCTCTATAGTATGAGGACGTAGTGACTCGTTTGTCTGTTTCTTGTCCCACGGGCATTTCTCGCGCAACTCTTCCTGTATATCAAGAAGACGTGAGAATGCCTCCAGTGTTTCTTCCTTTGTATGCATCGTTATTCAAACGAATTATTTATAAGGTGTATCTCTGTTTTAATTTATAGTTCAGTCTATCAATGTTGATGAACGCACGCGGCTGAGAGTCTCTGGTGTCATCTGCAGGTAGCTGGCAATATATACTAATGGGGCACGTAGTACTATCTTCGGCATCTGACGGCATATACGGCGATATCTGTCCTGCGCAGTCTCAAAACGAACAAGGTCCGCATGTACTTGCGCTTCAATTAGCTGCCCTTCTAATATCTTTCTGTACAGTATTTGAATGTTCTGATTATGCAATGCGACTTCCTCTAAACGTTTCTTTGGCAATGCATATACATAACAAGGTTCCAACGCCTCTATCGTTTCTTGTGACGGAGTTTCTTTAAACAGGCTCTCAACACTCATAAACATACTGCCATCCACCCCTAGGTGAGATGTCATCTCCTTTCCGTTCTTGAAATAATACTGTCTGATGAGTCCTTGATAAAGGAAATAGATATACTTACTAACCTCACCGTTATTCAGTATTTTCTCTCCTTTCGAGAATTTCATAGGCTGAATAATATTCTCCAGAACATCAAGTTCATCATATGTCATAGTACTGAAGCGGCGAGCCAGCTCACGCGCCACATCTCTGATTGGAATTGTTAGGTTTTTCATTTTCTCTATATATTTAAGGTGGTTTGTTTTTATACTTTACACATATGATTAATCTAACTTCAATACAGCGAGGAATGCTTTCTGAGGTACTTCCACATTACCTATCTGTTTCATACGTTTCTTGCCTTTCTTTTGTTTTTCAAGCAGTTTTCGCTTACGACTGACATCACCTCCATAGCATTTGGCTGTTACGTCCTTACGTACGCACTTTATTGTCTCACGAGCAATGATTTTTGCGCCTATTGCAGCCTGAATAGCTATGTCAAATTGCTGGCGTGGTATGAGTTCTTTCAATTTCTCACACATACGTCTGCCGAATGTTACAGCATTATCATTATGTGTCAGTGTTGAAAGCGCGTCAACTGGTTCTCCATTGAGTAGTATGTCAAGTTTCGCTAATTTTGACGGCCTGAATGAGTCTATATGATAATCAAATGACGCATAGCCTTTAGATATAGACTTCAACTTGTCATAGAAATCAATGACTATTTCACCAAGTGGTATATAGAAATGTAATTCTACACGGTTACCACTGACATACTCCTGGTTAATCAGTTCACCACGCTTGTCAAGGCATAATTTCATTATACCGCCGATATAATTGGCATCTGTTATAATTGTAGCCTTAATATATGGTTCCTCAATATGGTCTATCAAAGTCTGATCTGGTAATCCAGACGGATTGTGTACTTCTTTTGCTGTACCTTGCTTATCATACACCATGTAGGATACATTCGGCACAGTCGTTATCACATCCATGTTAAACTCTCTGTCCAGACGCTCCTGTACAATCTCCATGTGCAGCAATCCCAGGAAACCGCAACGGAATCCGAATCCCAACGCCACAGAAGACTCTGGCATAAACGTAAGCGAGGCATCATTCAGCTGTAGTTTCTCAAGTGAAGCACGTAGGTTCTCGTAATCAGCAGGGTCTATGGGATAGACACCGGCAAACACCATCGGCTTTACTTCTTGGAATCCAGATATGGCCTCAGAACAAGGATTGGAGATATGAGTGATGGTATCACCAACCTTAACCTCTTTCGCATCCTTAATACCAGAAATGATATATCCTACTTCACCTGTGGACATCTCTTTGCGAGGCACCATATCCATTTTCAAGATACCTATCTCATCGGCGTCGTATTCCATACCTGTATTGAAGAACTTTACCTTGTCACCCTTGCGGATTGTACCATTTTGTATTTTAAAATACGCAATGATGCCACGGAAGCTATTAAATACAGAGTCGAATATCAACGCTTGCAAGGGAGCGTCGGCATTTCCTTTCGGACATGGAATACGTTCCACTACGGCATCAAGAATCTCCTGTACTCCTTCTCCCGTTTTTCCACTGGCACGTATTATCTCTTCCGGCTTGCACCCTATCAATTCTACTATTTCATCCTCTACCTCGTCAGGATGGGCAGCAGGCATGTCTATTTTGTTGATTACAGGTATAATCTCCAAATCATGGTCTATTGCCATGTATAGATTCGATATGGTTTGTGCCTGCACACCTTGCGTGGCATCTACCACAAGAATAGCGCCTTCACAAGCTGCTATGGAACGACTCACTTCATAAGAGAAATCTACATGCCCCGGAGTGTCAATAAGATTCAGAACATACCGTTCTCCATCTTTTTCGTACTCCATCTGTATAGCATGGCTCTTTATGGTAATACCACGTTCTTTCTCTAAATCCATATCATCCAGCATCTGACCCTCTGTAATCTGAATGGTTTTTGTAAATTCTAAAAGACGGTCAGCTATGGTACTCTTACCATGATCGATGTGTGCTATGATACAGAAATTCCTTATATTGTTCATTAGTCTTGTCTGATGTAAACATTAAGCCTTGCAAATATAAAAAGTTTTTTTCGATTACACAAATGAAATAACACTTTTTTATCATTTTAGTTGCATTAATTGAAAAAATAGAATAACTTTGTATATCTTTTTATTAACAGATTAAACAATCTCTCAAATTATGCACAAGATATACAATATCATATCATTTTGTATTTTATATGCTCTGTTAATTTCTTGTCAAGAATCCCTTGAGGAGCGCGCTTCGCAAGAAGCATATAATTTCACAAGGAAATACTGCCCCACTCCTTTTGTCAACTATGTACGCACCGACAGCATAACATTTAATAAAGACACAAGGTCTTATACTTACTATTGCACATTTGGAGATATACTTGACAATAAAGATATAATAGATGCAAATCGTAATAAAATAGAGAATATGCTTATATCTTCTGTAAAAGAATCCACCACTATGAAACCATACTTGGAAGCTGGTTTCCACTATATATATATATGTAGATCGGAGAAAAATTCCGATGACATTCTCATACAGGTAGCTTTTTAGCACTGTATATGGTGGCATAATTCAGAACTTACAATTATAAAAAAGTAAAGAACATCCTATGTCAGAAAGAAACATCATTCTTGAAAATCTTGACGAAAAAGATATACTAATACTGCGTACCTTGCAACAGAATGCGAAACTAACGACAAAGCAAGTAGCTGCAGAATGTCATTTGAGTCTCACCCCTGTCTTTGAACGCATTAAGCGATTAGAGAACGAAGGATACATAAAACGTTACATTACAGTACTTGACGCAGAAAAACTTCATCGAGGGTTTATAGTGTTTTGTAGCGTAAGAATGTCACATATGAACAAGGATGTAGCTGAAGACTTCTGTGAACGCATACGTAACATTCCGGAAGTGACTGAATGTTACAATATATCGGGAAAGTTTGACTATATGCTAAAGGTACATTCGCCAAACATGAAGTACTACCAAGAATTCATACTAAATGTTCTTGGAGACATCCCCAATCTTGGATCAATAGAAAGTACATTCGTTATGGAAGAAGTTAAACATCATTATGGTATAACAATATGAATAACAAAAAAGGCTATGCATGAAACATCATACATAGCCTTCTTTATATTTGTTATTATGGATTAATCAAGCCACTTCACATAGCAGAAGTCTTGACGGTGTGGCAGCATCTCATTCTTTGGATACATTCGTACACACATCTTAAACGCTCCAGCCTTATCAGCAGACAACTTACACTCAAATGTATAGAGGTTACCTTCCTGCTTAACCATTTTGAAAGGCTCAACCTTGTTGATTTCACGGTCTGTTCCGCTCATATCATTCTTCAGACTCACCAACTCCAGGCCAACAGCATCATTAAGACCTTGTTCGTCTATTACATATTGTATGGTATATTCCTTACCGGTTTCTCCGCCATTAGTGAGGACGTCAATATCAGAAGAAACGACCTTGATACCATCCCAACGCTCTGCGACATTTTCCTTCCACTGAGCTATATCCTTTGCCATCTGGTAGTCATTAGCATTTATCTTTGCAGAACGCTCTGCAAGTTTGCAGTAGAACTTAGAGTAATAGTCATCCAACTGACGCTTCATTGTATAATGAGGTGCAATTGTGGCAATAGAATTCTTGATAACCTGTATCCACTCCTTTGATATATCATTCTTATCCTTATTATAATACATTGGAACGATTTCATTTTCCAACATGTTATATATGGTAGCGGCATCAAGTTTGTCTTGGTAACCCTGATTTTCGTATGTACGCTCCTGCTTCAAAGCCCATCCTGCGCCTTTGCGGTAGCCTTCTACCCACCAACCGTCAAGAACGGAGAGGTTCACGACACCATTCATCTCAGCCTTCTCGCCAGATGTACCTGATGCTTCAAGCGGACGTGTAGGAGTATTCATCCAAATATCAACACCAGAAACGAGACGACGCGCCAATTGGAAATCATAGTCCTCAAGGAATATAATCTTGCCAAGGAACTCAGGACGCTGAGAAATCTCATATATACGCTTTATCAGTCCCTGACCTGCTCCATCAGCTGGGTGCGCCTTTCCTGAGAAGAAGAACAGAACCGGACGATCTGGATTGTTCACGATTTTTGCAAGACGCTCCAAATCTGTGAACAAAAGATGCGCACGCTTATATGTAGCGAAACGACGACAGAAACCTATCATCAACGCATTTGGATTGATGCGCTCAAGCAAAGACACTACACGTGCTGGATCTCCTTGGTTCTTTAACCAAGACTCCGTAAACTTCTCACGGATATACTTTACAAGTTTATTCTTAAGTTCTGTACGTGTCTTCCATATCTCCGCATCTGGGCAGTCATAAATGCCGTGCCAAAGATCTTCGTTAGACTGATCCTCGTAGAAACCTTTCTTCAGATACTTATCATAGACTTTACGCCATTCCGTAGCACACCATGATGGGAAGTGCACACCATTTGTGACATATCCAACATGATTCTCCTCTGGGTAATAGCCATTCCATATAGAAGAGAACATCTTCTGTGACACCCATCCATGTAACATGGACACACCGTTAACCTCCTGGCAAGTGTTACAAGCAAATGTTGACATACAGAAACGCTCGTTGTCATCCTCTGGGTTGATGCGACCCATACCAATAAACTCTTTCCATGAGATACCAAGTATCTGGGGATAACCTCCCATATATTTGCCGAACAGATCCTTATCAAAATAGTCATGTCCAGCTGGTACTGGGGTATGAACGGTATACAAAGAAGAAGCACGTACTACCTCCATAGCCTGATTGAATGTCAGACCTTCTTGTATGTAGTCAACAAGGCGCTGCAGATTACATAGTGCAGCATGTCCCTCATTGCAATGATATACCTGCTTCTCTATACCCAGTTTCTTAAGGAGAAGTACACCACCTATACCAAGCAGGATTTCTTGTTTCAAGCGGTTTTCCCAATCTCCTCCATACAAAGCATGTGTAATAGGACGATCATATTCAGAGTTCATCTCATTATCCGTATCAAGAAGATAGAGAGTTACTCGACCTACATTGGCTTGCCAAACAAGTGCATGAACCATGTAATTCATATATGGAACATCAACAACTACCTGATTTCCATCCTTGTCCAGTGTCTTGGTTATAGGAAGAGAATTGAAGTTCTGAGCATCGTAATTAGCAATCTGCTGACCATCCATAGAAAGGCTTTGCTTGAAATAGCCGTAGCGATAAAGGAAACCTATACCGCACATATCTACATTTGAGTCAGATGCCTCCTTAATATAGTCTCCTGCAAGCATACCAAGACCTCCGGAATAGATCTTCAGAGAATTGTGTATGCCAAACTCCATAGAAAAGTATGCCACTGATGGACGCTCTGCATTTGGCTTTACGTTCATATAGTCTTTGAAACGCTTATAAACAGCCTTGACATTGTCCATGATTTTCTTGTCTTTCACAATCTCCTCCTTACGCTCGTAAGAAAGTAATTCCAAAAGCTGAACAGGATTGTGACCTACACGTTCATAAATCTCTTCATCAAGACTACAGAACAACTCACGTGCGTCATAGTTCCATACCCACCACAAATTATGTGCTAATTCATCAAGACATTCCAATTCTTTCGGAAGTGTAGACTTGACATTAAACTCCTTCCATACAGGAGCATTTGCATAATCAGCTTTAATTTTCATAATGTCATTTATTTAAAAATTCTTATTCTTTCATTTATTTTTTAATGCAAAATCGTATGCTTGCCAATAGTACTTTATAAATTCCGACCACAATGCTTTTTTTGAGAGTTTATCTGCAGCTGCACGTGCTCTCTTTACTTGTGTTTCAGAAAAAGAAGAGTATTCTGATACTGTGTCCTTTATTACATCAGCTACTTCTGAATAATTATAATCAGTACGGTGTATGGTCTTCACACCATCAGAAATCTCACTGTAAGCACCTTTGAGAGAGTTTGCCCACAAACCAAATCCCGCCAGGTCTGTAGTGATGCATGGTACCTTGAATGCCACAGACTCCAGAGGAGTGTATCCCCAAGGTTCATAATATGAAGGATAAACCGACAAATCCTTGCCAATTATCACATCGTAATAAGGCAAATTCATTATACCGTCATCACCATTCAGGTAACAAGGTATGAATATAAGTTTCACCTTATCATCTTTGCGATTCCACATATCGTGGTATTTCATCATGTCAAGCACGTTGTCATGTGACATATTATGCAACCAATGGGTTATCATAGGACAATCCAAAGGGGTGTCATATACCTCACCGCTGTTTATACGGTTACGTAAGTCTTCACGTGGCTCACCCACCCATGCAGGTACCTCCACAAAGGCAAGTACGTTTTTCTTCAATCTCTCGTCTCTATTCAAACGATTCATAGCCTCGATGAACACATCGATACCTTTGTTGCGAAATTCATACCTGCCGCTGGTTCCTATTATCAGTGTATCCTCTGGGAACTTGCTACCAGTAAGGCAGTTTGCCATCCGAAGTATAGTCTTGCGTGCCGCCTTGCGCTTACTTGTAAACTTAGCACCTTTGGGTACGAAATCATCTTCAAAACCATTTGGCAACACAAAATCTACCGGTTTGTCAAGCAATTCCTTACACTCTATCGCCGTTATGTCACTAACAGTTGTGAAACAATCAACGTTCCATGCCGTCTGCTTTTCTATTGAGTGCTTAGACTGCATGTTCAGTTCTTCTGCCATCTGGTCTCCATTATATGCCCATAGGTAATCGTAAAGAGGTTTCATGTTACCAGCAATACTACGACCTATTGATGTGGCATGAGTAGTAAACACCGTTCCGATCTTTGGTATTCTATTATGAATATACAACAAACCTAAACCGCACATCCACTCATTTCCATGGTAAATAACTTTTTTAGTTTCTAACCCTCGGAATTTATATATAGACTCTACAACTAAACCTGCGGCATAAGAGAACATACTCGCCTCGTCATAATCACCATAGGCATGTAAAGAATCCACTTGATAATTATTCCATAATTCCGCGTATATCTCGTCTTTCTTACAATAATAATCAGAGAAATCCACTAATATAGCTATCGGCTTACCTGGTATGTCCCAACGCCCAATCTTTACTTTTAGTCTTTCAGATTCTGCTTGAACTATCCAGTCTGCCAAAACATTATTATCATTTATAAAATAAGGATTTTTCTTCTCTCCCCAACAATCTGGACCGATGAAAATCAATTTGTCACCAAGAACATCCTGTAAAGTCTTAGCTCGGGTAGAAAGTACGGTATATATGCCACCTACTTTATTACAAACTTCCCAGCTTGACTCGAAAATATAATCTGGTTTAATCATTTATATGTTTTTGTGTTATGGTATTTCAAAAGACAAATTTAGTTAATTTTTTCTAACTGAAAATATTTCACTTATTTTTTTTTCTTATTTTACAATAAAAATTGATTTATATTGTTTCTATGACATAGAATATAACTACATTTTATTAATGATTATATTACAAAAGCGTCCCAAAAGGTGTTTATTGCCTTTGCGAGATACAACATAGACCTTGTAATGCCCCATCGGCAGCATACTTATATCTATCATCTTGCGTCCACCTTTCACATAAACGAATCGTGATGTCTGCGACACCCCCGTAAGAGAGTGTATCTCCAACAAATCAGACGGTTGCACGTCTGATTCATCCAGATACAGCCACTGTTTATCATTTTGCAGCATCAGCATATCCAATGTCACATGGGCGCTGTTTCCGCCCTCTATGTCATCATAGTGTAAATATGCAGGCTGCGACTCCACCGAATACCTGTCTGTGGCCGTCACGGCAAAATGTCTTATACTGCCAAGAGCAGGCAGCTCCACACTCGTCCTGTCATAACCAGCCATCAGAAGGTTCTCCTGATTATTAACATCAAAGCCTTCCTCCACGGAGCCGTACACATTATATAATATATCTCCCTGAACAGCATCCCAAGAAAGTACCGCCCTCCCTTTCTCATTTATCGTAATATGAAGACCATGCGGAGACTGCGGACGTTGACTTGATAACCACGTCATCGGCTGCTGGAGAGCCAGCTCACGCGAGAACACATTTTTAGTATAGTCATACAGTCCTTTCGTATTGTCCGTAAAAAACTTAGAACGGAAGAAACACATGCCCATGCCTTGGCTGCGGCTCACCTGCATCTCCCTGATTATGTCGACAAGCGGCCAGTCCTTCTCTGTCTGGTGCATGAGATAAATTCCGAGTCCCGGCACAACCACACGTCCGTTAGAACGTTCCTGCCAGTCTATCAAGAACGGATAGAAGTTTTCCCCCTTGAAATACATCATAGGGAACACCATATCCATCAGTCCCCTCCTCAACCACAAGTCCACATCCTGACACACAACGTCACGCGCATTCCACCCACGCGACCATGCCCTCTTTGTATCAGCATACTTGCCTACGGGAGATGTTGACACCGCAACCCATGGTTTCTCACGCTTCACAGCTTCATACACGGCCTCCACTACCCTTGTTATGTTATCACGCGCAACTGCCTTGTTACGTATTCTTCCCCAAGTGTCAGGATAGCGTAAGTAGTCCAGATGTATTCCGTCTATATCATAGTTACGCACTATCTCCGAACAGAGGGCCGCCATATATCCTGCTGTACCCCGGTGTTCAGGATTAAGAAATCCCTCATCACCTATTCTTTTCACTAAGGAGGGATTATTCTTCCTTATATTAACACATCCCCCACTATCCCACTTCCCCAGCGGGATGGCAGCTATCCACGCATGAATCTTAAGGCCGCGCTTATGACACTCCCTTATAGCGAAATCCAACGCATCATATCCTGGCGACACGCCCACATTACCTGACAAACTCGCCTCCCATGGCTCTATCGCCGAGGGATATATCGTGGTACCACGCACGCGCGACTGGAACAATACAGTGTTTATCCCTGCCTCCACATACCGATCAAGGATGTCGCGCAGCTCCTTTTGCTGCGTATCAATGCCAAAGCCGTCATGAGCATACGAGTGCGGCCAGTCAAGGCCGCCAAGCGTGGTGAGCCACACCGCCCTTACCTCATGCTTGTCAGCCACGATTTGTAAACTTGTGAGGCACAATATGATAATAATAGACAAAAATCTCTTCATACTTCATACAAAGATACACATTTCCTGCACAAAAACAAAACTTATAAGGCATTTTATTCCCTCCTCCACCTTGTTTTTAATATCATGAAGTATAAGTTTTATTATATTTTTTGCAGTTATATTTTTTTTTATTAATTTTGCATAGAATATACTCAAAATAAAATCAAGAAAAAATGATAACATTTACTATCAGCCTCTTATTACTGATTATCGGCTATTTCTTTTACGGAAAATTCGTTGAGAACGTCTTTGGTCCCGATGGGCGTCGTGTGGCACCTGCCATTCGTAAAGCCGACGGCGTGGATTTCATTGCACTCCCTACGTGGAAGGTGTTCATGATTCAGTTTCTCAATATCGCCGGTACAGGTCCTATCTTCGGTGCAATTATGGGTATGTGGTTTGGTCCGTCCGCCTATTTATGGATAGTGCTAGGATGTATTTTTGCCGGTGCTACGCATGATTATCTCAGCGGTATGATAAGTATGCGTAAAGGAGGCATAGGCTTACCAGACATTGTCGGCCAGTATCTTGGCAAGACTATGCGTGCAGTAATGCTTTTCTTCGCCACAGTACTGCTTATATTAGTTGGTGCAGTGTTTGTGCTGAGTCCTGCCACTCTGCTGCAAGGTATGATGCCTGATAATTCATTTTTCCATAATTTACTTATCTGGATTGTTGTCATATTTGCTTATTACATCATAGCCACAATGATGCCTGTGGATAAGATTATCGGTAAGATATATCCACTGTTTGCCTTCTCACTTATCTTTATGGCTCTCGCCTTAATGGTAGTCCTTTTCATCAAGCAACCCGTCCTGCCTGAGATATGGGATGGTTTAGGTAATATGGGGGAGGCAAAACTTGGTATTAAGAATCCCGACCCCATATACCCCGCACTTTTCATCACCATAGCGTGTGGAGCCATCAGTGGCTTCCACGCCACGCAGAGTCCGCTCATGGCACGTTGTATGAAAAGCGAGAAACTCGGCCGTCCTGTATTCTACGGCTCTATGATTACGGAGGGCATCGTTGCTTTAATATGGGCTACGGTGAGCAGCTGGTTCTTCTATAACGAAGGCTGGAGAGAAGTATGTGCTCCCGAGGTTGTGGCACAGTTTACGAGTCAATCCGACAAGACTATAACACAGTTTTTCTCAGCCCCTACCGTAGTAATGAACGTATGCAAAGGCTGGCTCGGCGTAGCCGGCGGTATACTTGCGATACTCGGCGTGGTGGCCGCCCCTATAACAAGTGGTGACACCGCACTGCGTTCCGCCCGTCTTATCGTTGCGGATGCGCTGAAGATAGACCAGCGTCCCGTAGCCAAACGACTTCTTGTTAGTGCTCCGATATTCATACTTTCCATAGCATTACTTATATGGCAGATGGACAATCCTGACAGTTTCAATGTCATCTGGAAATACTTCGGATGGGCCAACCAGACCTTATCAGTGTTTACCCTGTGGGCAGTCACCGTCTATCTGGCTCTGAAGAAGAGGTTCTTTATCATCACATTCATACCCGCAGTGTTCATGACCTGCGTCTGCACGTCATTCCTGCTTGTCAGCAAGAGTGCCATGGGGCTGGACCAGTCTTACGGCAACCTCGGCGGAATACTGGTAAGCGCGATATGCGTCATAGCATTCTTCAAGTGGTACTTCTATAAATTCAAAATATCATTCAGGACTAACAAATACGGTGAGAACGTAGATTACAACAAATAAAAAACAGAACAAAAGGATTATGAAAAAGTTTTTGATGGCTTTCATGCTGCTCACGACTACAGTGGCAGCAAATGCTCAGTTTGAAAGTGGCAAGAAATATTTCGAAGGTGCATTAAACAGTATAGGTGCTTCTTTTAATGGAGCTGAGGAGTTTAAGTTTGGTGCAGAAATTAAGTGTGGTTATTTTATAAGTGATTGCTGGATGCTCAATGCTCATGCTGGATATACCCACAGAGACAGAAGCATTAACCGTTGTACATTAGGTCTGGGTACTCGTTATTATCTTCTCCAAAATGGAGTTTATGCAGAATTTAATGTCAATGGAATCTTTGAACCACACCACAATGACATTATGCCGGGAGTGGAATTAGGTTATGCCTACTTTATTAATGACAAGATAACAATAGAACCTGCCGTATATTATGACCAAAGTTTCAGCGATCATAAAAACTATTCCACTGTAGGACTTAAGATAGGTTTCGGCTTGTACTTCTAAAAGAAGGCAGGAGCAAGAACTGATACAACTCATAAAATCATAATACATATGTTAAGTGTAGAAGAACTCACAGACAAGCTTATAGATTTGAGCTTTGCTGAAGACATAGGAGACGGAGACCACACCACCTTATGCTGTATCCCTGAGGACGCAATGGGCAAAAGCCGCCTTATTATCAAAGAAGACGGAATTCTAGCTGGCGTTGAAGTCGCAAAAGAAGTATTCAATCGATTCGACCCAACCATGCAGGTTGAAGTACTTATGGGCGACGGTACACAAGTAAAGAAAGGAGACATCGCTATGGTTGTCACTGGTAAAGTGCGCAGCCTACTGCAGACAGAGCGCATTATGCTCAACATTATGCAGCGCATGAGTGGTATTGCCACCATGACACATAAGTATCAGCAGGCGCTCATTGACGCTGGCACGAGCACCCGTGTTCTTGACACACGTAAAACCACCCCAGGTATGCGTATGCTTGAAAAAGAGGCAGTAAAGATAGGTGGTGGCATGAACCACAGAATTGGTCTCTTTGACATGATATTGTTAAAGGACAATCACGTTGATTTCGCTGGTGGCATACACAATGCTATCTCACGTGCAAAAACCTATTGCAAGGAAAAAGGCAAAGACCTTAAGATTGAGATTGAGGTACGCAACTTTAAGGAATTAGAAGAGGCTCTCGCAGAGAAACCAGACCGCATTATGTTTGACAACTTCACCCCTGAAGACACTGTAAAAGCTGTCAAGATCGTTAACCATCAGTGTGAAACGGAGTCAAGCGGCGGCATTACCTACGACAACATGATACCATACGCAAAGGCGGGTGTCGATTTCATATCGTTCGGTGCACTGACACATAGCGTGAAGGGATTAGACATGTCATTCAAGGCTACTGAATAACCTCCGCCTCGGCACGTTGTAATGCCAGCAATTCTTCAATCCTTCAATCCTTCAATTCTAACAAAATGAACATCCTTATAACAGGAGCTAACGGCCAACTTGGCAACGAAATGCGCATTGTCATCAAAGATTCTGCTGATAAATATATCTTCACCGATGTATGTGAGCAGGAAGGTAACGAAACCACCTACCTCGACATCACCGACCTGGATGCTATACGCAAGATGGTCAAAGAAAACGACATCAATGCGATAGTAAACTGTGCTGCATACACCAACGTAGATGCAGCAGAGACCGCTGAGGAACTGGCAGAAAAACTCAATGCCATCGCACCAGAGAACCTTGCCAAGGCCATGAAAGAAGTAAACGGACTGCTCATCCAGATTTCAACCGACTATGTATTTGGAAAAGAACCATACAATACGCCATGTCGTGAAGACCAGCAAGGCACGCCTACTGGCGTCTATGGAATGACCAAGCTGCATGGTGAGCAAAAAATCATTGCTACCGGTTGTAATCACGTTATCATACGTACGGCATGGCTTTATTCTGAGTTTGGCAAGAACTTCTGCAAGACCATGCTGAACCTTACAGCCACGAAACCACAACTGAAGGTGGTCTTCGACCAGTGTGGCACGCCTACGTACGCATACGATCTGGCCGTCACCATCACCGAAATATTGAAGAAACCAGTAAACGGCGTATATCATTACAGCAACGAAGGCGTCTGCTCTTGGTTCGACTTCACCAAGATGATAGCAGAATACTCCGGACAAACCAACTGCGACATACAGCCATGTCATTCAAATGAATTTCCAAGTCCAGTAAAGCGTCCTGCATATTCTGTTCTCGACAAGACAAAGATTAAAGATACATTCGGAGTCAAAGTACCTTACTGGACCGACTCCCTGAAGATCTGTATCAACAATCTGCTGAAAGGCAACTCATAATAATAACCAATAATTTCTTTAGACCATGAAAGGAATAGTTCTCGCTGGTGGTTCAGGCACACGCCTCTACCCTATCACAAAAGGCATTTCCAAACAACTGATGCCTATCTACGACAAACCGATGATATACTACCCTATAAGTGTATTGATGCTCGCAGGCATACGTGAAATACTTATCATCTCCACGCCATTTGACCTGCCTGGCTTCAAGCGTCTTTTAGGAGATGGCTCAGACTATGGAGTACACTTTGAGTATGCAGAACAACCATCACCAGACGGTCTGGCACAGGCTTTCACCATCGGAAAGGATTTCATAGGCAACGATTCTGTATGCCTCGTACTTGGCGACAACATCTTCCATGGTTCCGGCTTTACCAAGATGCTTCGCGAAGCTGTACGCACTGCAGAAGAGGAAAAGAAGGCAACCGTATTCGGCTATTGGGTGAACGACCCTGAACGATATGGTGTAGCAGAGTTTGACAATGAGGGCAACTGTCTCTCTATCGAAGAGAAGCCAGAGCATCCGAAGTCCAACTACGCTGTGGTGGGACTATATTTCTATCCTAACAAAGTGGTCAAGGTGGCTCACGAGATTAAGCCGTCAGCTCGTGGTGAGTATGAGATAACCACCGTTAACCAATGTTTCCTTGAAGACAAGGAACTGAAGGTGCAGACTCTCGGACGCGGTTTCGCATGGCTTGATACAGGCACACACGACTCTCTCTCCGAGGCCTCCACATATATAGAGGTGCTTGAGAAACGACAGGGACTTAAAGTGGCCTGCCTCGAAGGCATAGCCTACCGCAAGGGCTGGATAGACGACAAGAAGATGCGCCAGCTGGCTCAGCCTATGCTGAAAAACCAATATGGGCAATATCTGCTTAAGGTCATAGACGAGGTGAAACGCTATGGCAAGAGTAACCTTGACTAAGACGCACCCATGCTTACAAAGTATCAGAAGGATTTTCTTGAAACCATCCTCAGTATTCCCTCAGTCGGAGGGAATGCTGAGGATGGTGCGCCATACGGCAGGAAACCACGAGAGGTGCTTGATACTTTTCTGTCTGAGGCAGCCAAGAATGGCTTCAAGACCGGAATGGTTGGCGACAGAGCCGGATGGGTTGAGTTTGGCAATGGAGAGAAACTCATAGGAATAATATGTCATCTTGACGTGGTTCCTGTATCCGAAGGTTGGGACAGCGACCCTTTCACCCTCACATTCAGAACAGACGAGGAACTCGGCGAGATGATGTACGCTCGGGGGATAGTGGACGACAAAGGACCTGCCTGCGCAAGTTTCTTTGCCATGAAGGAACTGCTCGACAACGGGATGGTTCCCGAAAGCCACAGGGTGCGCCTTATTCTTGGAACAGATGAAGAGCGGACGTGCTCATGTATTCAATACTATGCCGCACACGGCGAAATCCCCGACTTCGCGATTACACCTGATTCCGTCTTCCCTGTAATACATAGCGAGAAAGGTATTCTCCAGATAAAATTCCACGGAAAAAACAAGAACAATCTTGTGGCACACGGCGGCTCTGCCATAAACATTGTTCCCAACCAAGCCTACAGCATCACAGACGGAAAAAGAATCAATGTCGTGGGTAAAGCCGCTCACGCCTCAAAGCCTGAACTGGGCATAAACGCAATTACACTGCTTGCCGAGACTATGGAGAGAGAAGGGGTAAATCTGAGCGATTTTCCTGTAATGAAATTCATTAAGGATTTTAATCCCGACGATATTACAGGAGTACATGGCGGTAATGACTATGGAGAACTAACATATAATCCTGGTATTCTGAATATTGACAAAGATGTTTGTGAACTGAGGATTGACTTCAGAATACCCGCCAGTATGGATTGCGACAGAATGATAAGTAAAATAAAAGAGAAGGCAGCTACGTATGACCTCACTTCCGAGGTGACACTTAACCTTGCGCCGTTATCTGTTGACAAGAATTCTGAGGAGGTAAGGAAACTGACGGCTATATGGGAAAGGCATATAGACAAGTTCACTGAATTCAGTAAGGAGTACAGGCAGCTGCACCTGAAACCCAAAGCCGTGGGCGTAGGCACATACGCACGGCACATACCCAACACTATAGCGTTCGGCATACAAGCACCGTGGCACACAGACCAATGCCATCAGGCTAACGAGCACGTTGCCGTAAGCGATTTCCTACAATGGATAGCAATAATAAAAGAGTTTATTACAGAGTTTACAGAAGAATGAATATCACTCATTGAAGAAGTTTATAATAATACAAAAAACAAAAATATACTATTTTTGTATGAAAATCCTTGCGATATTTTTCAGCTATCGTCATTTCGCTCTGAAATATCGCAAGGATTTCTCGTTTTATGTAACTCTCTGACACTCAGTAAATAAAAAAGAACTATATTTCTTCTGACATAAATTTTACAACTTTCACGGTACGATGTGATAGCTTTTACGGGGTAAAGTGATAGCTTTCACCGTGTAAAAGCTACCACTTCACAGTGTCAGAACTATGCTTTCAGGGAGCTTTTTAGCACATTCCTGGCAAAAACACCGTCTAAACGATGTTCAAATGTTCGCCTTTGCTCATATATATTTCTTTCATTTTCTTCTGGTTTACGAATTGTAATGAAATGTTAAATCAACAAAATGTCCTATTTTCCCGAATATAGATAACACGGAATTGACAAACTTCAGCATCCTATTTATTATTAAAAAACAGAAATTCATCGTGCTTCTTACAGAAAATTTGGTCATGTAAAAAAAAATAAGTAAATTTGCAAATTGGAAAAATAACAATTCTTCAACAATATACTTATGGAGATTATTCAGACAGACATTAAAGACGTGCTGATAATAGAACCGAAGGTATTCATGGACGCACGCGGGTATTTCTTTGAGTCGTTCTCACAGCGTGAGTTTGACGAGAAGGTGTCACCAATACTCGGACACAGCATAAACTTTGTGCAGGACAATGAATCGATGTCCTCTTACGGAGTGATGCGCGGACTGCATTTTCAATGCCCACCATATACGCAGTCAAAATTAGTACGCTGCGTACGCGGAGCTGTACTTGACGTGGCTGTTGACATACGCAAGGGTAGTCCAACATACGGCAAGCACGTTGCCGTGGAACTGACAGAGGACAACCACCGGCAGTTTTTCATCCCACGCGGTTTTGCACATGGCTTTGCTGTGCTGTCTGACACAGCGGTGTTCCAGTACAAATGTGACGAGTTCTATCATCCTGAGGCAGACGGAGGCATCTCCATCGTTGACGGTTCTCTCGGCATAGACTGGAAGATACCTACGGACAAAGCTTTACTGTCAGAGAAAGACACCAAGCACGCATTGCTGAAAGATTTTGACACACCATTTAACATAAACACCTCATTATACTAAATACACATGAAAAACATCGTGATAACCGGCGGAGCAGGTTTTATAGGCTCACATGTAGTACGCCTGTTTGTGAACAAATATCCAGAGTATAACATCATAAACCTTGACAAACTAACTTATGCCGGCAACCTTGCCAATCTCAAGGATATAGAGGACAGGCCCAACTATAAGTTCGTAAAGATGGACATCTGTGACTTTGACGCTTTCTTCAAACTCATGCAGGAGGAGAAGATTGACGGCATCATACACCTCGCGGCCGAATCACACGTTGACCGTTCCATAAAAGACCCCTTCACCTTCGCACGTACCAACGTGATGGGTACATTGTCACTACTGCAGGCAGCAAAATTGTATTGGGAGTCACTGCCAGAGAAGTTTGAAGGAAAACGTTTTTATCACATCTCTACAGACGAGGTGTATGGAGCACTTGAGATGACAAATCCAGAGGGCATAGAACCTCCGTTTACTACCACAGCCTCAAGTGCAGAGCACCATCTGGCATATGGAAAAGATTTCTTCTATGAAACCACGAAATACAATCCGCACTCCCCTTATTCTGCATCTAAGGCGAGCTCAGACCATTTCGTACGTGCTTTTCATGACACTTATGGTATGCCAACAATCGTGACAAACTGTTCCAACAATTATGGTCCTTACCAATTCCCTGAGAAGCTGATACCGCTATTCATCAATAACATCCGCAACCGTAAACCTCTGCCTGTATATGGAAAGGGAGAGAACGTACGCGACTGGCTGTATGTAGAAGACCATGCCCGTGCCATTGATATTATATTCCACAAAGGTAAAATAGCAGAAACATATAATATCGGCGGTTTCAACGAATGGAAAAACATAGATATCATAAAAACTGTAATTAAAACAGTAGACCGTTTGCTCGGCAGGCAAGAAGGTGAAGATATGAATCTCATAACATACGTTACGGACCGTTTAGGCCATGATGCTCGTTATGCCATCGACTCTACGAAGCTTCAGAAAGAGTTAGGATGGGAACCGTCGTTGCAATTTGAAGAAGGCATCGAGAAAACCGTCAAATGGTATCTGGACAACGAAGAGTGGATGAACAACGTCACCTCTGGCGACTACGAGAAATATTACGAGACAATGTATAAAGGAAGATAATAATGTTTGAAAATTTAAGTGATAGATTAGAACGCTCCTTTAAGATACTTAAAGGTGAAGGCAAGATAACCGAGATTAATGTAGCCGAGACACTGAAAGACGTGCGTCGTGCTTTGCTTGATGCCGACGTTAACTACAAGGTAGCCAAGACGTTTACCGATACGGTTAAACAAAAAGCATTAGGCATGAATGTCCTAACAGCCATCAAGCCAGGACAACTTATGGTAAAACTGGTGCATGATGAACTGGCTGCTTTGATGGGCGGTGAAGCACAGGAACTGACTCTCAATGGCAGACCTACAGTAATCATGATGGCAGGTTTGAATGGTGCCGGTAAAACCACAATGTCAGGGAAGCTGGCAAAATTGCTAAAAGAGAAACGTAACAAGAAGCCTTTGCTTGCGGCTTGTGACACTTTCCGCCCTGCCGCTATGGAGCAATTACGTGTACTGGCTGAGCAAATAGATGTACCTATATACATGGAGCCAGGAGCAACTGACCCTGTTGCTGTAGCACAAAATGCGATAAAAGAAGCAAAAGCTAAGGCATACGATGTAGTAATCATTGATACCGCAGGTCGCCAATCCATCGATGAGGAATTGATGAAACAGGCCGAAAATATCAAGGCTGCAACCAATCCTGACGAGACATTACTTGTTGTAGACTCAATGACTGGTCAGGATGCGGTAAACACCGCAAAGACATTTAATGAGCGACTGGAGATAGACGGAGTAATACTCACCAAGCTTGATGGTGATACCCGTGGCGGTGCAGCCTTGTCAATACGCACAGTGGTAGATAAACCTATAAAGTTTATTGGAACAGGCGAAAAGATGGAGGCACTCGACGTGTTCCACCCAGAGCGTATGGCCGACCGCATACTTGGCATGGGTGACGTTGTGTCACTCGTGGAGCGTGCACAGGAACAGTTTGACCTTGAAGAGGCCAAGCGTCTGCAGAAGAAAATCGCAAAGAACAAGTTTGATTTCAACGATTTTCTCGGCCAGATACAGCAGATCAAGAAGATGGGCAATATTAAAGACCTCGCATCGATGATTCCGGGCGTAGGTAAAGCCATAAAAGATGTTGATATCGACGATGATGCGTTCAAAGGCATAGAGGCGATAATATACTCCATGACACCGAAGGAACGTACTAATCCAGAAATACTCAATCAATCACGCAAAACACGCATTGCCAAGGGCTCTGGAACAAACATTCAGGAGGTAAACAGACTGATTAAACAATTCGACCAGATGCGCAAGATGATGAAGATGTTCTCAGGAAATAACATGGGAAATATGTCGAGAATGGCCGGTATGATGGGTAAAATGAAAGGTATGCCGGGAATGCCTGGTATGCCAAAGTTTTGATAACAAAAAAAATAATATACCATGCAATTAATAGACGGAAAAGCAACGGCAGCGGCTATAAAGCAGGAGATAGCCGAGGAAGTAAGACAGATAATGGCCAATGGCGGAAAGCAGCCACACCTTGCTGCAGTACTTGTCGGACACGATGGTGGCTCTGAAACCTATGTAAAGAACAAAGTGTTAGCATGTGAGGCATGCGGTTTCAAAAGCACACTGATACGTTATGAGGACAACATTACAGAAGAGGAATTGTTAGACTGTGTTGACCGATTGAACAAAAACGGCGATGTTGACGGTTTCATCGTGCAACTGCCATTACCTAAGCATATCAATGAGCAGAAAATCATCGAAGCCATCGACTATCGCAAAGACGTTGATGGATTCCATCCTATCAACGTAGGACGCATGGCTATCGGTTTACCATGCTTCATCTCTGCCACACCATTGGGAATTATTACGTTGTTAAAGCGCTATAATATAGAGACAAGTGGCAAGAAATGCGTAATATTGGGTCGTTCAAACATTGTTGGTAAGCCGATGGCTCAACTGATGATGCAGAAGCAATATGGAGATGCAACAGTAACAGTATGCCACTCTCGTTCCGCAACGTTGAAAAAAGAATGTCAAGAGGCCGATATCATTATTGCAGCTATAGGAAAACCAGGATTTGTCACAGCAGATATGGTCAAAGATGGTGCTGTGATTGTCGATGTTGGTACAACCCGCGTACCAGACGCAACCCGAAAGAGTGGTTTCCGACTTTCCGGCGATGTGGACTTTGAAAATGTAGCACCCAAATGTTCTTTCATCACTCCTGTACCTGGAGGTGTAGGACCTATGACCATCTGTTCATTGATGAAGAACACTTTAGAGGCTGGAAAGAAAACTTTCTACAACTAAAAAAGATTACCATATGAGCGCCTTACCCAAATTAGCTATCATAGGGAATGTAAAGCCAGAAGACAAAGAAACTGTCAGCGAGTTACTTAAAGATGACGAGTTGTCTGACTTGTGTTCTGTTACGACATATTATACAACAGCTGAGACAGAACAAGACGCATTGCGTCAAGTAATCAAGGACTATGAGGCTGGTAAGCTCCAAGGTGTTGTTTACTATGGCACACCTGATGTTTATGTACCTGCACTCAACAATATATTCAAGGAGAAGAACATCGACGAGACCTGTATCACAATGAATGGAGACATACGTGTGATGCCTGTCTTTTCTATGACTAGTGCTGAGATTGTAAGCTCTTGTAAAAAAATGTCGCAAATACTAAAGCGAGATTTCTCTATACAAAATCCTCGCATGGTAATATTGCAAGATAACAGACATCAGGAAAACGACAGTAAAGAAAAATCTGATGAAATAGCATCTGCAATATCAGAATTGGCAAATGAAAGCATCCAGGCTTTCGGTCCACTCTCCTACTCCACATTCCTCAGTCAGGGAAACTCTACGTACTACGATGGAGTTCTTCTGTCCAGAGAGGATTACAAGAAGGGAAAGGCATGCAACCAAGATAAGACTTATAATATAACATATATTACAAAAGCCGGCCTTCCACTTGTATGCACTACTGTAAACGGTTTGTTGCGTGCTATATATTGTCTCATAGACATCACGCGTAACAGCAAGGAATACCAAAAACCATTTGAGAATCCATTACAGAAGTTGTATCATGAGCGAAAAGAAAGTGGTGACAAGACACGCTTCACTGTAAAAAAGAAAGGCTTTAATCCTGCAGAGCATAAACACGAGAACGTAACCTATATTACAAAGAATGACGCGCCGGAATCTGTTAATTTAGGTAAAAAAGCATAATATATCGTATTTTTTAAGTATCTTTGCAAACCGATATGGACCTAAAAGAACTACAAGTAATAAAGCAACGCTATAACATCGTAGGCAACTGCGATGCATTGAATCGTGCGCTTGACGTAGCTCTACAGGTTGCGCATACAGACTTGTCAGTTCTTATAACGGGAGAAAGTGGTGTAGGCAAAGAGATTATACCACGCATAATTCACGACAACTCACCTCGTAAACGAGAGAAGTATTTCGCCATAAACTGTGGCTCAATACCTGAAGGTACGATTGATGCAGAACTGTTTGGACATGAGAAAGGTTCATTCACAGGCGCAATAGGTGAAAGTGAAGGATACTTTGGCGTAGCAGACAAGGGAACATTATTTCTTGATGAAGTAGGTGAACTGCCACTTGCCACACAGGCACGACTATTACGTGTACTGGAAACCGGTGAATACATAAGAGTCGGCGGTCAGGAAATCAGGAAAACGGATGTAAGAATCGTTGCTGCAACAAACGTCAATATGCGACGCGCCATAAGCGAAGGGCGATTTAGGGAAGATTTGTTCTATAGACTTAATTCTATAGTAATACCTATGCCGCCATTACGCGACAGAGGTGATGATATAATCCTATTGTTCCGTCTGTTTGCCATGCAAATGTCAGAGAAGTATCATTTACCCCGAATAGACCTGACAGATAATGCAAAAGAGGTGCTAAAAAAATATAAATGGCCAGGCAACGTCAGACAACTGAAAAACATAACAGAACAGATGTCTGTATTGTGTAGGGAACGCCATCTTGACGTAGATGACATACTGAAATTCATACCTCAAGACGAAGAGAGTACACAGTTGGTCACCATAACGCAGCCTAATTCCAGCAGATCATACGAGAATGAACGCGAGATGCTATTCAAAATTCTATATGAGATGAGAAGTAATGTCTCAGACTTAAGACATGAGATAAACTCTCTCAGGAAACAGATAAACGAAGCACACTCATACACCACTCTCACTGACGGATATAATGGCGGAAACACATACGAAGCCATAGCACAAGAGATATCAGAGCCAGAGAACCTGAATCTCAATGACTTAAGCAGAGTAGTCTTAGAAAAAGCTCTTGAGCGAAACAACGGCAACAGAAAGAAAACAGCAACAGATCTCGGAATATCAGCACGCACGCTGTATCGCAGACTGAAAGAATTTGGTATAAAATGAAAAGAATATTTCTATATATCTCACTCTTTGGACTTATCTGTACCGCTGTTCTACTCTCTGCTTGTTCTGTATCGTATAAATTCAATGGTGCGAGTATTGACTATACGAAGACAAAGACTATACAGATAAAGGATTTCCCCATAAGGTCAGCATACGTATGGGGACCTATGGCATCTATCTTTAATAACGAACTGAGAGATATCTTCGGCAAACAGACAAAACTAATCCAAGTAAAAAGGAACGGAGATTTGCAGATAGAAGGAGAGATAACCCAGTATCAACAACGAAACAAGTCAGTTTCTGCAGACGGATACTCTGCCCAGACAGAGTTGTCGATGACAGTTAATGTGAGGTTTACGAACACGAAGAAACACGATGAGGATTTTGAAAGGACATTCACTGCAACGCAGTCGTATGAGAGCACTCAAAATCTTAACTCCGTGCAAGAGGAATTAGTAACACAGATGACACAAGATATATGTGATCAAATATTTAACGCTACAGTTGCAAACTGGTGATTTAAGGTAAATATAATGAGTTTTTTAAGATTAATACACCATCCGGAAGAAATGAACGTTGACACTCTCTATGAGTTAAGACGTGTGATTGCTGCCAATCCATTTTGTCAGCCGGCAAGGCTATTAATGTTAAAGAACTTATATCTGTTACATGACCCGTCGTTTGAGGATGAACTGAGACGTTCTGCTATATATTTTACAGACAGGAAAGTGTTGTTTAACTTTGTAGAGGCTGCACACTACAGACTGAAGCAGAAATCACCACAGAGTTTCAGCAAACAACCGGACAGGCACACTGTATATACAGAGAACGAAAACGGTTCAAGAACAATATCACTGATTGACAACTTCTTACAACAAATACCAGAAAACGAGGAGGAAGAGGAAAAAACAGGAGAAGAGAAAAGAACCAAAGCAAGAAAGCCAACTGCCGTTGACGCCACTGTTGACTATGTAGCATATCTTCTTGCGACGGATTTTGAAGAATTACAGGAGAACGAAGGTTCTGACAACAATCCTCAATCATTTAAGGGAGGTGACTTGATAGAGAAATTCATCCAACATGACGGTGGCCATTTCTCTCTACAAGAGGAAATAGAAAACCAGCCAGAGGTCAAAACCACCGATGACAAGGAAACCGAGGTGGAAGAAGATTTCCTCACAGAGACTCTTGCTGGTATATATATCAAGCAAGGCAAATATATGCGTGCACTTGAAATAATGGATAAAATAGACAAGACAAAAGTTCATAAAAATCCATTCTTTGAAGAACAACGACGCTATTTGAAGAAACTCATACAAATACAAGAAAAAACAAACAAAACAAAATAAAAAAATGTATACACTTTTAGTTATTCTTATTGTGCTTGCCGCACTGATGATGATTGGTATCGTACTTATTCAAGAGTCTAAAGGCGGTGGATTAGCATCTGGTTTCGCCAGCGCAAACAGTGTTGCCGGCGTTCGTCAAACAACCAATTTCATTGAGAAAGCTACATGGTCTTTGGCTGCTTTCATGGTAGTAGTATCTGTGGCATGTGCTTATTTTGCGCCATCAGCTAACGGTGATGCCTCTGTTATTGAAAATGCAGCAACAGAGCAGGCAACAACTAACCCTAACAACGTACAGGGATTTGGTGCCACACAACAGAACGCTCCTGCAAAGGAGAAGGCTGCTCCTGCAGCCAAAGCTGCTGACCAGACACCTGCAGCTCCACAGAAGTAATACCGCTAATGGTTAAATTGATATTCCCCATATTGATTTTATCGCTCGGATTTCTGAGTGATGCCTATATCTTCCACCGCTACATTAATTTTACATCAATGTGGCGGTGGATTTGGTGGATTCCTTTCGCTGTAATTGTCGGTTTCTTCATCAAGTTCCTGTTTTTTAATCGTGGATTTGCAGAAGAATACACCACGACCAACATATTCCTGTTGCTCATGGTATTATTATGCATCCCCAAAATGCTATTCGCTCTATTCTCTTTAATACCACATATCGGCACATATATCGGATTAACTGTCGCTGCAGGCATTATATACATAGTAATATATGGCATGACATGGGGATTCTGTGATTTCCGCGTAAGAGAAATAACCTACGAGAGTGAGGACATTCCCTCCTCATTTGATGGTTACCGCATAGCACAGATATCTGATGCACATGTGGGTTCCTTCTATGGTCCTTACAAGCATTTACTTAAAGAAAGTGTTGACAGCATCAACCGCCTAAAACCTGATGTTATATGCTTTGTAGGTGACATCGAGAACTTTACGCCTGCAGAACTTGAGGCACACAAGGATGAATTTACAGCTCTCCGAGCCAAGGATGGAGTATATTCCATTATGGGTAACCATGACTACTCCTCTTATCTGAAGATTACCAAGAAGGAACGCAATGACATGGTAAATCGCACACGTGAACTGCAACGTTCTTTCGGATGGACATTACTTGAGAACGAGAACAGATGTATTCAACGTGGTAACGACTCCATTTATATTATAGGAGAGGAAAACTGGGGAAAACCTCCATTCCCACAATACGGAAATCTTAACGCCGCCTTGAAGGGAGTAACCCCTGGCGTTTTTTCCATTATGCTCAGTCATGACCCTACGGCATGGCGAGCACATATACTGCCAGTGTTCATGCCTAACATAACGTTAAGCGGACACACACACGGCACACAATTCTCTTTGTTCGGATGGTCTCCCTCATCTATGGTATATGATGAATGGGGAGGAACTTATTACAATAAGAAATCCATGCTTAGTGTATCTACAGGCATCGGAGGCAATTTCCCGTTCCGATTTGGAATGCCACGTGAGGTGGTAATCATTACATTAAAAAAGAAGCACTGACAAAAACAATAAATCTCGAGGCTATGAAAAAAATACTAACTATACTGTTTCTTTCAACTATATGTCTTGCATCTATAGCAGAAGACAAATGGCATCCTATACCCTCATGGCCCTTTGTATATTATGACTTCCTGCCAGCCGTAGTACATATGAACGACGGTAAAACTTTAAAGGTGCAAGCAAATATACATATAGGAAGACACAAGCTATGGTATAAATCTTCCAAGCAAGAGAATCTTGAGGCAAAAGCCGGACTGATACGTGACATCCGTTTCTCTAACAATGAGAGATATATCGAAGTAAACAAGAAGATTTGTCTTATTGTACGCGAAGACACAATAAAGAACAAAGTACATCGTCTGCTTCAATCCACGGAGGTTAACATGCCCAAGTACAACGAGGCTGTGCGTGACATGAAGATGGCAGAGAGTAGCAGTAGTTTTGACATAGCAGGACTTAATGACTTGAATCTTGATATGTCCGTAAGAGAGAGTTCTGAGATAGCAGAGCAACAACCCCTACCCCTCCAAGAGATATATTACATACAGATAGACAACAATACATTTGAGGCTACAGAAAGCAATATATTGAAAAACCTATCAGGCAAAGAGGAACGTAACGCTTACCGGGCATATACGAGAAAAGCAGAAGTACTTACCGGCAACTTCAACTCTATGCTTGATGTCTATACTACTTTCTTCTTGAAATAAACACACAAACTGACTAACTATATGAAAAGAAATCTCATAACTATTACATTCGCATTATCATCACTCTCACTCTTTGCACAACAGAAAGAACAAGGTGAGATATGGCTTGACATTAACGGTGTACGTGATTTAACAGCTGACTCTATAGCATTAGCTAATACAGCACGTCCGAAACCAGGTTCATCACGCCGCGGTAACAACCCTGTCTTATTCCTCGTAGGAAACTCAACCATGCGTACAGGTACCATGGGTAACGGAAATAACGGACAATGGGGATGGGGATACTTTGAACACGAATACTTTGACGAGAATAAGATAACTGTTGAGAACCATGCATTAGGTGGCACGTCACCACGCACTTTCTATAAATCACCAGAATTATGGGCACGCACCCTCAGCGGTGTACGCAAAGGTGACTACGTATTCCTTGAATTAGGTCATAATGACAACGGCCCTATCGATGAGATTCGTGCACGCTCCAGTTACCGTCCTGATGGAAAACTTAGTATTACAGATGACTCTGTCATCATCTATAACAAAGTGCGTAAATGTCAAGATACAGTTTATACCTTTGGTGGATATACACGTCGTTTCATAAACGAGGTAAGAGCCAAGGGAGCTTTTCCCGTACTCTTTACTTTGACACCACGTAATGCCTATGAGGAAGACGGTAAGACCATACAGCGTAAGCTTACGGACTTCACTCCCGCAATCTTCGCTATTGGAAAGGAGATGAACGTCCCTGTAATAGATTTGAATGACATCTCGGCTAAGAAACTGGAGCAATATGGTCCTTGGAAGACGGATTATCATTTCTTCCTTGACAAGATACACTCCTCTGCTTATGGCGCACGCATGAACGCCGCATCGGCAGCAGAAGGTCTCGATGCCTGCACAGATCCACGTTTGGAGGAACTGAAGTCATATCTCATCAAAGAGAAAGTGCATCCTGATTATGAAGAAAAACTTCTTGAATGGGAGCCGGAAAATTATGACCGCAAGGGAAACGTCATTGCTAAGACAAAAACCGCAGAAGAGAAGAAACAGAAGGTTAGGATATTCCTTTGTGGAGACTCCACAGGCAAAAACGAGGACAGTAATCCTAACGGCATGTGGGGCTGGGGCTCTCAGGCATATACCGTATTCGATGAGTCAAAATGCACCTTCATCAACTGTGCAAAAGCCGGACGCTCTACACGTACATACCTCAATGAAAATCGTTGGGAAGAGGTCTATCGCACATTACGTCCGGGCGACTACGTGCTGATACAGTTCGGCCACAATGACATCGGAGGCATCGATAAAGAGAAAGAACGCGGTGTGATAGCAACAGCCAAAGATACCTGTCATGTATATAAGTCACAAGCATCAGGTAAGTTTGAGGTAGTCTATTCTTTTGGATGGTATCTCAAGAAGATGATACAAGACTGTAAGGAAAAGGGTGCAGTGCCCGTCATACTGTCATTGACACCACGTAACGAGTGGCATAGCGGTAATGGTGAGACCAATGGTACACTTTATCCTGTAACAGAGAAGAAAGGCAGACAATACATAGAGCGCCGTTCAGACAATTATGTGGTTGCATGGGACAAGCAGATAGCATCTGAGACGGGTGTTGAGTTCGTTGACATACACAACATCTCCGCAGATGTCCTTGACTGCAAGTGTGGCAAAGCTAAGACACCTGAAAAAGCAAAAGAGAAGGCAAATGCCTATTTCAATCATGACCACACACACACATCCTTGTTAGGCGCTCGAAACAATGCATTGAGCCTCGCCAAGGGTTTACGTTTGAACAACTCACCACTTACACAATATCTGAAATGAAAAAAACATCACTAACACTTTTGCTGATATGCTTTACACTTTGCATAACAGCAGCAGAGAAGCCAAAGATTTCAATCTTTGGAGACAGCTACTCTACATACGAGGGATGTCTTACTCCTGATACTAACGAGATATGGTACTACAAGCCAGAGAATCCCAAACTTCACCAGAAGAATGACGTACGCACCGTGGAGCAGACATGGTGGTACCAGGTTATAGAAAACCTGAAAGGTGAGCTTGAGGTAAACAATGCTTTCTCTGGTGCTACCATTTGCTATACAGGATATGCAAAAGGACCAGAGGCAAGGGTACCTATCGCAGGATTGGAGAAGCATGCGGATTACAGCAATCGTTCTTTTGTCAATCGCAGCAACAAACTGGGAAATCCAGATATCATCCTGATATGCGGAGCTACCAACGACTCTTGGTGCGGCGCTCCTTTGGGAGAGTATGTATATGGCAACCAGACAACGGAGCAACTATATTATTTCCGTCCTGCAATGGCAAAGTTACTGGCAGACCTTCGTATGAACTACCCCAATGCTAAGTTGCTGTTCATCCTTAATTCTGAACTCAAAGAAAGCATTAACGAGTCCGTTCACACGATATGCAAACACTATAATGTTCCATGCCTTGACCTGAAGGACATAGATAAGCAGCAGGGACATCCTTCAATAAAAGGAATGAAAGAAATAGCCAAACAAGTAACAGACTATCTTAAACGAAAATAAACACAATATAAACAATAACGGCTGAAGATTTATTTCTTCAGCCGTTTATTGTTTAATATGCTTTTGTGTAGTATTTAGAAAGGCTGTTGGTCTGACACTTCGTCATTTGTCTGAGGTTGGTCTGACGTTTGTGAAGTACCCTTCTGTACTACCTTTACTATTACCTTGTTACCATCAGCTGCTGTTACTGTTACAGTGCAGTTCCTATCAGAAGTGGCTGTATTGGCAGTTACCTCTATCATTATACTTGGTGCACCAGAGGTGTAAGTCCGTCTTGTAGGTGTAAGCCATGCAGCCGTACTCGTTGCAGATGAAACATTAGTACTCTAGGCATATAATCAAAAAGCAAGTGTTAATCATAATAAAGGTTGAAGACATAAGTCCTCAACCTCCGAGTTATTTTAGGGTGTCCGGTGTATCTTCTTTTGAAAAAAAGATTTAACTGCCTACACTTTCTTACTTGCAAAATTCTTTACGTTCATAATCATGTAAAAATTTAAATTTAATTTCCTTGGCTTCTTTATATCGTGTATCCAGCATCACACACCTTCTGAATACTTAGGAGCGTCCTACTCTCCCACAAATATATGCAGTACCATCGGCGTTGCAAGACTTAACTTCTCTGTTCGGAATGGGAAGAGGTGGTATCACTTGCGCTATAACTCCTTCTAATTCTTTGTAGCAGACGATGGTATCGAACCATAAACTTTAAGTTCCACCTGCGCATCTGCTTGTTTCATATTAACTCCCTAATTGCCAAATAAGCACACTAGATAATATGGCGATCTTATGCTCATACTTTATTGTTTTATCTATAGCTAATCTTCTTAAAAGCAAATATCTAGTCTTTTTTTCAAGCACCACCCACACCCCATCATTGTCCTTGCCTTCACGCTTCAGAACACCAATTTTTTGTAACGCAGAAAGGTCACGTTCGATGGTACGTTGACTCACCGACAACGTCTCCGATATTTGTTTGCCAGTGACTGTCGGAGACTCTTTGATGAGATTGAGTATTTCCTACTGACACTCAGTGAGTTTCGTCTCCGACACGTCTCCATCATGGTCTCCGACATTCAGGGTGTCGGAACTTGCATAGATGAAGATTCTGATTGAATAGGAGTAGCACGCAACCTCGAATAATCAGAACTAATATAAATGCCGCTATCCATTCTCGATTTCGTTTTGAACATAAGCGATAGCATCATTTTTCACCTCACTTGCATCTTCTACTGTGTCAAGCACCTTGTCTGCTAACCAGATGGTGAGCAGTTCCTTTTCGCCCACTTCGAAGAGCTTAGCCATGATAGGAATCTGGCTACGTTTGGCCTTTCTCTCACCACGTTCTATTTTACTATACATAGGTGTATCAATCTCTAATGCTGCAGACAATTGTCGTTGCAGCAATCCTCGCTCTTCTCTGAGCTCTTTTATTTTCTTTCCAAATATCATAATTCAATTGTTTTATCTCATT